>Ga0207828_100291_pt1 | contig 25046 bp, 24 predicted proteins | sample TtaePargueraPR_11_FD_187276 | JGI IMG/M metagenome (GOLD analysis project Ga0207828, IMG submission 187276) | Aerobic enrichment media microbial communities from Bioluminiscent Bay, La Parguera, Puerto Rico - Tt and P2 (3) (SPAdes) | ecosystem: Environmental > Aquatic > Marine > Unclassified ...
CCTTTTTCGAAGAGCCCGATGCAGAGTTGCCCGCTTCATGGGCGATACGAAACATGGAAATCAATTTGCCAAGGCCAAGCGACGGGGCGCTTGCCGCATCGTGACCGGGACTTGAATGGCTCATCGCCATCTGGCGCATTTCGGCCCAGTGCAGCAATTCAAGCTTGCCTTCCTTGTCTTCAACAAGGGCCGTGCAGCTTTCAACCCAGTCGCCATCATTGCAATACAGCACCTCGCCGATCTTGCGTTTTTCGGCGTGATGGATATGGCCGCAAACCACGCCATCCACCTTGCGTTTGGCGGCTTCGTGGGCGACGGCATTTTCAAAGTTGCAGATGAACTGAACCGCGTTCTTCACCCGGTTTTTCAGATAGGCCGAAAGCGACCAGTATCCGTAACCGAGGCGGCGGCGAACGCCGTTGAAATAGCGGTTGAGTGTGATGGCAAGGTTGTAGGCGGTGTCACCAAGGTAGGCCAGCCACTTGGCGTATTTGACGACGCCGTCAAATTCATCGCCATGGATGACCAAAAGGCGCTTGCCATCGGCGGTGACGTGGATATCGTTCATTTTAACGTCGACATGGCCAAAGGTCATATCGACAAACTCGCGGGCAAATTCATCATGGTTCCCGGGGACGAAGATGACTTTGGCGCCATTCTTTGCCTTTTCCATGATTGTCGTGATCACGGCATGGTGACTTTCCGGCCAGTACCAGCTTTTCTTGAGGCGCCAGCCGTCAATAATGTCACCCACCAAGTAATAGGTGTCTGCCGTCACTTCATTGAGGAAATCCAATAGAAGGTCTGCCTGACATCCACGTGTCCCCAAATGGACGTCTGAAATCCAGACCGTGCGGTAATGCGGTTGCAGCGTCATCGCTGTCATTGCCGCTCCTCCGTATCCTGCCAAAAGGATGGCTGGAATTCGACAGTTTGTCTTGCCGAATACTGTTCCCAACCAGTATCGGTTTAAAACAAATCGTTCGATTATATAACCCGTTCACAGAAATTTCGCGGTTCTGTAAAGCAACTGTTACATGTTTTATTTCATATGGTAGGTGCTGTGAAAAATTTATTTCATTTTTATTTCGGAAGTGGGTCCAAATGACCGAAGCGGATGTGACTGTCATCTTCAATCCACGTGCCGGTGGCAATAAACAGCGGTTTTTGTCGCAGATTTTGCAACATGCCGGCATCAAGGTGGAGTTGCTGCAAACCACCCATCCCGGTCACGCCCGCGAACTGGCCCGCAAGGTCCGTGCCCATCAACGGCTGTTTGTTGCCGGGGGCGATGGATCCCTGAATGAGGCATTAAACGGATTGCTTGATGCCCAGATTGACGGGCACGAAGTCCCGCCACTTGGCATTATCCCGCTTGGAACGGCCAATGTGCTGGCGGTTGAGGTCGGACTTGAAATCCGGGCACGCGCGATTGCCGACTATATCAATAACCCCGGTATGGTCTGGGTCCGTCCCGGACTGGTCAATGGGCGGGCGTTCTTTTTGATGGTCGGCATGGGGGCGGATGCCGATACGGTCGCCAATGTATCGCTGCGCCTCAAACGCCTGATTGGCAAGGGGGCCTATGTTCTGGAAGGCCTTCGCAACATCCTTTTCCCGCGCCATCGCGATTTTGAAGTCAATATTGGTCGCGAAAATTATCGGGTGTCGGGCGTGGTTGTAACCCATGCGCAACATTATGGCGGGGCATTTGTCATATCGCCCGATGCCAGCCTGACCGCCAACAGCCTTGATGTGGTGCTGATGCCAGGCAACGGTATCGGCGCCTTGTCACGTTATGGTCTGGCACTGACGCTTAATCGGTTGCATGCCCAAAGTGACGTTTCGGTGGTCCGAGCAGAGCGCATCACGATTACCAGTCATTGCGGTCCGGCCCCCCTTCAGATTGACGGGGAAAGTGCCGGAAAACTGCCATGCGAAATCAGCTTGTCCCCCTATCCTGTGCGATTGATGGTGCCACCGGCTTATGCCGAATTGTCTTCGATGACCGAGCACCCATCGCCTGATCTGCTTCGGATCGCTGCAGATTAAAATTAAAAAGCACACCCGAAAGTTGTTACACGGATTGTCCGGTTGCCTCGGCCAAATGCCCGGGCTTCCAGGATTTTTCAGGTGCTCATGATGAATTATCAACGGGTCCTTGAAGTTGTATTTCTGTTCACCACCTTGATTTTAACATAGTGCGCGCGACTTTCATCTCCCGATCAGAGGGAATTGGGATGGGTTTTGAGTCGCGAAACGTGCTGCGAAATTTGACGAATAGCGTTGATGAAGATCATCGCCATTCAGGGAGATTTACGATGGTTTCGGGATCCTCTGCTTTGGTTCTCAACTCAGGTGTGTTGGCTGACATGCAGATAAAAACAAAAATTCTGGCTGGTTTTGCCGTGGTGCTGGCAATTCTCATTTCGGCACTTGCCTTTGCATATTTCACCTTTGTTGCCGTCTCACATGATGTGGATGAATATGCCCATTATGTTGAAGAAGCCGCGCTGATCAGCGAGATTGAAACGCAATTCCTGCGCTTTAACAGTCACGCGCGTGAATTTGCCAATACGGCTGATCCGGCAGATGCCGAAGCCGTGTTTACCTATGCCAAGCAGCTTGATCTGATGCTTGATGACGCCCGTGAGAAGTTCATTGGCGAACAACATCGAAGCCGCATTGAACATATCGCCGAAGAGCTTGATGCCTATCTTGCAAGCTTTGCCTCGGCCAAAAGCCTGAGCGACGAATACCATTCCCTGATCCTGGATCGCCTTGAGCCAGACGGGATCAAGATCGTTGCCGATCTCGACAAGCTTGTCGCCCATGCGCAGAACACCGGTGATCTTGAACTCCTCAAACGCTCAGTCGCAGCACGGGAACATGCACTTCTGGCAAGGTTGTATGCCAATATCCTGATCGGCCGCCAGGATGACAGCTTTGGCGCGAAATCCGCCGATGAATTTGCAAAGCTTGAAGCCGCATTGGGGCAAATTGGCAATCAGCCGCTTACGGGTGACCTGAAAGCTGTGCTGGATGATGCGAATAACCTGTTTGCCGATTACCGTGAAGTGTTTGACAAGATCCGTGCCGATGAACTGGAAATTGTCGCCACGGTCCACGGGACCATGCGTGAAGCATCAGAGGGTATCATTGCCGATGCCGAGGCCCTGAAACAGGAACTGGCGGTGGCAGAGCACAACATCTTTGAAAAGGTCGTCGCCGAAATCATTCTGGCAGAAAAGGAAATCCTGATCGCATCGATTGGTGGTGCCGTTCTTGGGATGGTTTTGGCTTGGGTCATGGGGGATCGTTTGTCGCGTCCGATCACTGCGATTACGACCATCATGCGCAGGCTGGCCGATCATGATCTGGGTGTTGAAATTCCCGGACAGACCCGCAAGGACGAAATCGGCCAGATGGCACAGGCGGTTCAGGTGTTTAAAACCAACGCCATCCGCAACGACGAACTCGAAGCCGAAGCACGCGCGCAGGAAGAACGGTCCAAGGAAGAACAGCGGCGTTTCATGAACCAAACTGCGGACAGCTTTACGACAAGTGTCGGGACCATTATCGAAGCGGTCGCTGCCGCGGCCGTTGAGTTGCAGGCAACGGCCACCGGCATGTCCCAGATCGCAAATGCGGCGTCAGAGCAAACGACGGCTGTTGCCTCGGCCAGTGAAGAGGCGAGTGGCAATGTGGACTCCGTTGCCTCGGCCACTGAGGAGCTCAACAGCTCGATTGAGGAGATCAATCGTCAGGTCGTCTTTTCAAATGAAATCGCCAAAAAGGCGGTTGATCAGGCCCGCGAAACCATGCGCGGTATCAAGGAACTGGTCGAGGCATCCAACAATATCGATCATGTTCTCAAACTGATTACCGATATTTCCGACCAGACCAATATGCTTGCGCTCAATGCGACGATTGAAGCTTCGCGGGCAGGGGATGCAGGCAAGGGATTTGCGGTTGTCGCCAATGAAGTAAAAACCCTTTCGGCGCAAACTGCCAAGGCAACAGAGGAAATCCGCGCCCAGGTCGACAGTGTTCAAAGCCGCACCGGTTTTGCTGCCAATCAGATCGAACTGATCAGCCAAACGATCAGCGAAATGGAAGGCATTGTTGCGACCATTTCCTCGGCGGTGGAGGAACAATCGGCAGCAACCCGTGAAATCGCCTTTAACATCGAACAGGCCGCGACCGGGACAACGGTTGTCAGTTCCAACATTGTCACGGTTTCACAGGCCGTAAACGATGCAGGCACAGCGTCAAGCGACGTTTTAACTGCCGTCAGCACCTTGTCCGAAAACTTTGCCACCCTGAAAGGTGCGACGGACAATTTCGTCAATGCCATCCGGTCGGCCTAGACGCTCCGGATTTTCAGATACGCAAACGCAAAACGCCCGGTCAAATCGACCGGGCGTTCTTTTTTTGATTGGGGAACAGTGAAGGTTGGTTACTGCCCGGCCAGCGTCATGCCATCAATGCGAAGGGTCGGGGCATTGGTGCCGTATTTGAATGTCAGGTCATTGGCCGGGACAACGGTCTTGAACATGTCCTTAAGGTTGCCTGCGACGGTGATTTCCGAGACCGGATAGGCCAGTTCGCCATTTTCAATCCAGTAACCGGATGCACCACGCGAATAATCGCCGGTAACACCATTCACACTACTGCCGATCATTTCGGTGATATAGAGCCCCGATTTGATGTCCTTGATCATATCTTCGGGCGAAATGGTACCCGGTTCCATATACAGATTGGTGGTCGACGGCCCCGGCAGGCTTCCGGCTCCGCGTGATGCGTTGCCAGTTGATTTCAGGCCAAGTTGACGGGCCGAACGCAAATCCATGATCCAGGTTTTCAGTACACCATTTTCGATCAGGTGACGTTTTTGGTTGGCGACCCCTTCGGCATCAAACGGTTTGGACCGAAGTCCGCGTTTGCGGTGCGGGTTATCGATGATGTTGATATGCGGAGCAAAGATTTCGCTGCCCATAGCATCAAGCAGGAAGCTGGTGCCACGTGCGATGCCCGACCCGTTGATTGCGCCCGACAGATGCCCAACGATGGAGGCGGAAACGCGAGGATCAAGGATAACGGGTACCTGCGCACTTTTGACCTTGCGCGGGTTCAGGCGACGCAGGGTTTTTTCGGCGGCCTTCTTGCCGATATCAACCGGATCGCGCAGATCGGTCGAAAATACCGCACTGTCATAATCGTAATCGCGTTCCATGCCTGTGCCGGTGCCCGCCAACACGGAAACCGAGATATGGCTGCCCGACCCGGCATAGGAATTGGCAAAGCCGTTGGTAGCGGCAAGTGTGATCTGATGGCGGCCCCAGCCGGCTTCCGATCCTTCGGAATTGGTGATGCCCTCGACGGAGCGCGCGGCCTCTTCGCAGGCGCTGGCCCATTCGATCAGTTTGTCCTGATCAACCTCGCCCGGCTCGCAAAGCTCAAGTGCTTCGACATTGAAACTTTCGGCAAGTTCACTTGGGTCGGCAATCCCGCAATAGGGATCTTCCGGGGCATTTTTGGCCATCGCGACCGCACGTTCGACCAATTCGGCAAGGGCTGCGTCGCTGGTATCAGATGACGATACAACTGCCTGTTGCTTGCCAATCAGAACCCGCAGGCCAAGATCGGCCCCCTCGGAACGTTCAAGCTTTTCCATCTTGCCCAGACGTTGGGCAACCGAAAGCGATGTGCCTTCGACATAAACGGCATCGGCATCATCTGCACCGGCCTTTTTTGCCTGTGCGAGAAGGTCATTGATGCGATCAAGTGTCATGTCGGTCTTGGGCATGGAGGCTCCCTTGTATCGGAATGTGTTTCTTACGTTATAGGGGGCACGAACGTTTTCGCATAGACCCGAAACAAAAAGCTGGTTTTGGTCTAAAATTCCTGCCTTGTTTCAGAGGTGGCAGGACGAGGGCCGAATGGCAAGGCCCGGTCAATGACAGATTTCAAACGGCTTTCTGTTATAGTCGGACAAACAAGTGCTACTGGTGCCAGATAAACGGGAGCGCGATGAACAAGCAGAAAATTCTTTCCGGGCTTAGTGTGGTTTGCCTGATCGGATTGGTCAGCCCTGCATTCGCAGATGACAGCAAGACTGTGATGAAAGGCTGGGATGAAAATGGTGTGTGGGAGCTGAATGCGAATGGCGAAACCGATCCGGTTTCAAGCGCACAGTTTTATTACGAAATGCGCTGGCAGGGAGGGCAATACGCCCGAAATTACCGCCATCAGATGCTGACCGGTGATTTTACCTGTGACGGCGTCCTTGATCGCATCGCCGGATGGGTTGACCTTGATAACCCTGATGGACCGTTTTTTGCACTGTTGTTTGTGACCAACCATGGTGCCAAAGATCACAGTGAGATCCGTTATATCCCGTTCAAACAGTCCGAGCAGTTTGCGCTCTGTGTCTTTGATGAAACGGCACCGCCGGTGCTGAGCTGGCAGGAAAACAGTACTGAATACATGGCCGAAGTTATGGGCGATGCGGATATGTGCAACTTCGCCATCCGCGTTGATGATTTCATGTGTGATGCGCCCCAGTTTTTCTATTCCGAAAAGCCGGATGAAAATGGTGATCACTGGATGTTCTTCAGAAATTGAGCTTGGTGTGGTTTGCTGATAAAGTATGTGCATAAATATGCACATGGAGCTTGCGTAAATGACCGCAGATGTCAAAGCCAAGCAGCGCAAGCCGACAAATGTCAGTCTTGATGCTGAATTGTTGCAAGAGGCAAAAAAACTCGGGATCAATATTTCGCGCTCAGCCGAGTCAGGTTTACGCGATGCGATTTCGATGAAACGGGCTGAACTCTGGAAAGAGCAAAACAAGGCAGCCCTTGAAGCCAGCAACAGCTATGTCGCGCAAAACGGCATACCTTTGGTCAAACATCGGAAATTCTGATGGCCAAGGGGGATATTTGCCGTTTCGAGGACGGCTATATCGTCGATGTGCAGTCAGATTTGCTGGCTGACCTGCAAACACGTGTCGTTGTGCCTTTAAAGCCAATCTCCGAATTTGCCTTGCCAGCGGACAGGCTTAATCCGGTTATTCGGATTAATGGTGATGATTGGGTTCTTTTGCCGCAGTTTATCGCGACTGTTGGTCTGGCAGAAATCGGTGAAAAAGTTGGTGAGTTCGAAGATAGTTTCGTCCTCACCAACGCACTCGATATGGTCTTTCACGGCTTTTAGCGATCAGTCCCGCCAGATTTTCTTGCCCGATCCGGGCAGGCCATAACGTTCCCATTTCTGATCGACACGGTCGATGATGTCTTCTTCCATATAGATCTTTTCACCCCATTCGCGGTTGGTTTCGCCGGGCAGTTTGTTGGTGGCATCAAGGCCAAGCTTCCCGCCAAGGCCTGAAACAGGCGATGCGAAATCAAGGTAGTCAATCGGGGTTTCGGTGACGGTGGTGATATCGCGTACCGGGTCCATCCGGGTCGAGATCGCCCACATGACATCTTTCCAGTCGCGGACATCAATATCGTCATCCACAACAATGACGAACTTTGTGTACATGAACTGACGCAGGAACGACCAGACGCCCATCATCACGCGCTTGGCGTGACCGGCATAGGCCTTCTTCATCGAAACAACCGCGATCCGATAGCTGCACCCTTCGGGCGGTAGCCAGAAATCAACGATTTCCGGGAATTGTTGCTGCAGAAGTGGTACGAACACGTCATTCAGTGCTTCGCCCAGAACCGATGGCTCATCCGGCGGACGGCCGGTGAAGGTCGACAGATAAATCGGCTTTTTGCGCATGGTGATGGCGGTCACTGTAAAGACCGGGAAGTCTTCGACGGAGTTATAATAACCGGTGTGATCGCCATACGGGCCTTCGGGGGCGTATTCATCTAGCGACACATAGCCTTCCAGCACGATCTCGGCCGTGGCAGGCACCTTGAGCGGGACGGTTTTGCAGTCAACCAGTTCAACCTTTTCACCGCGCAGAAGACCGGCGAACTGATATTCCGACAGGGTATCAGGGACCGGGGTTACAGCGGCAAGGATCGTACCCGGATCCGCACCCAGCACGATGGCGGCAGGCAGCGGTTCACGCTTTTCCTGTTTCCAGCGGGCATGATGTTGTGCGCCACCGCGATGTTTGAGCCAGCGCATGATGGTCTTGTTCTTGCCCAACACCTGCATGCGATAGATGCCAAGGTTAAACACATCGCGCTTGTCGCCACCTTTTTCCCCGGCACTTGGTCCCTGGGTTACGACCAGCGGCCAGGTGATCAGCGGGCCGGGCTCGCCGGGCCAGCAGGATTGCACCGGGATTTTCGAAAGATCGATGTCATCGCCCTGAAGGACCACTTCCTGACAAGGAGCCTTGGAAACCGTTTTGGGTTTCATCGCCATCACGGTTTTGGCAAGCGGCAGCATCGAAAAAGCTTCGCGGATGCTGGCCGGTGGTTCTGGCTGTTTAAGAAACGCCAATGTTTCGCCCACTTCGCGCAGTTCTTCGGGCTTGCGGTTCATGCCCGCCGCCACGCGGTCCACGGTACCAAACAGGTTGACCAGAACCGGCATGTCGTATTTTTTGCCGTCATCACCGACAACATTTTCAAACAGAACCGCCGGCCCGCCTTCGGCCAGTAGGCGGGTCTGGATTTCTGTCATTTCAAGATTGGGGGAAACCGGTTCAGTGACGCGGACAAGACGGCCGGTTTTTTCCAGCGCATCCATGAAATCACGAAGGGATTGATAGGGCATGGCACCTGTCATCTGCAAAGCTTTGAAACCTGATTGTCTTCATACGCCGCGGAGCGAAACGGGACAACCTTACTGTTGTCAAATACGTCATTTGTAACCGCATCGATCCATCCCTACATGATCTGACAATGCTGCGTTGCAGGGCGATGCATAATTTTGCGGTTTTGGTCAGCGCATCATTTGGTTATACATGGGCAAGGAAAAGAGTCGCGTGACCCACAGCACGCGACCTGGCAACTCACCAAAAGCATGAAGGACGCACAGATGGCCAAGTACTGGGTTATCGGGGGCACCTATCAGGATACCGGTTTCGACAAGCCAATTGGCGAAGAAACCAAAGTTGGTCCGTTTGGCAGCTTCGAAGACGCCGAAAAGGAATGGTCGAAAATGGCCTGGCAGTCGGTTGATGACGCGAATTCACGTTATCGGATCGAACGCCTTGAAGAATACTGGGTTGTCGGTGGCGAATATGAAAGCACCGATTTCGAAACCCCGGTTGGCGGTGAAGAAGAACGTCATGGCCCGTATGCCACGTTCGGTGATGCAGAAAAAGCATGGTCGAAACTGGCATGGCAGCATGTTGACGACTGCAACTATCGCTATCGCGTCGTCGAAGGCTAAGTCGGACGACCAGCATGTTTTCGATATCTGATGCGCATATGATCACGGATCCTGTGTTGCGCGACCAGATCGAACAACATCCACGCGCGCAGGACCTCCTGCGCGCGTTTTTGTATCCCTATTTTCCGCCGGACCATGATTTTCTGTTTCGTGGTGATGACGTGCTTGCGATGGAGCCATCAGACGTGGTGACTGCGACAAGGGGCAGAACCCCGGTTCTGGCCGTCGGGTCCAATCGTGCACCGGTCCAACTTGCCCGAAAATTCACCCATCAGAACCTGTCAGATGAAATTCCGGTGACCCATGGCTGGCTGGCGCATCATGATATTGTCTATTCAACGCACATAACCGGATACGGCGCTGTACCGGCAACGCTGGCGCCATCACCGGGCACGCGGGTACGAATTTCGGTGACTTGGCTCACCCCGACACAACTTGCCCATATGCATGTCACTGAATCGGTACCAGCCCATTACAGCTATGTTCAATTTCCGGGTCGCGATCTTGATCTCGATTGCGGGGTTACTCCCGATCACATCGGCATGTACCAATCTGCGCGCGGGCATGTTTTTGATCGGGGCGCGGTGTTTGCCTTGTCTGCGATTGAGGCCAGAGATCGCCGGTTCACATCCCTTGAGCAATGGGAAATGATGGCGCATTTCGCCAAGCGTGCCGGCCAGGTCTTTGGTCCCGCATTTATCTTGCGGGTCATTGATGATCCGGTATTTCGCCGTCTTGTTGTTGAACAGGATTAATCGCGGTCGGGTAAAAGCTGCCAGATACGGGTGAATTTGGTGTCGGTGTCCTCGACCGCGACATCGACTGGTACGTCATAGGTTTCAAGTTCGTCGATGTTATGTGTCGGCGCGTAGGTTCGGCCGGGGTCGGCCAAGATGACTTTTGTGCCAAGGCGTGCTTCGGCCATCAGCCACTGCAAAACGGCGTTTGCCATATCCTGCTGATAGCAAACGTCCCCGGCAAAAATCACATCCCAGCGCTTTTGCTGGGCAGATGTGCCGACAAGGTTTTCGGTCGTCGTCGGGATTTCAACACCATTGTGTTTGGCGTTTAGTCTTGTGGCGGTAATCGCCACCGGGTCGATGTCGTTGGCAAGGATTTCTGCGGCCTCTGAACGGACGCAGGCAATCGCCTGCATGCCGCCGCCACAGGCAAAATCAAGCACCCGCTTGCCGCGCACAAGTTCCGGATGATCCAGGATATAGCGCGTGATTGCCTGACCACCTGGCCATGCAAAGGCCCAATAGGGTGGCGGGATATCAAGCACACCCAGGATATCCTCGGTCGCCTGCCAAAGCGGGGTGATGTGGGTCGCCAGATACATCTCGATTTCCGGCGCCAGCGGTACGCGGGCAGGTACGGTGAATGTTTCGATCAGATCGGCAAATTGCGGATCGTCAACATCGGGCACCAGTGCATCGGCGAAGACATTCTCGCTCATTGGCGGTTTACCTTGAAAAGGGGTATCGGGGAAAAGGGGTATCGAGTTATGCGTTCGCAATCAGGTGCGACAGCACGATGGCAGCAAGTACCAGTAACCCGTAATCGCGGTTGGATTTAAACCGCTTCAGACAATTGGCCGCGTCATCAAGCTTGACGGTGGCAACCTGCCAGCCAAGGTGAATGCCCGCTAACCCCAGCAAGACAAAATAGGACCAGTGCAAACCGGCCAGCATGCCCGAAACGCCGAGCAAAAGCGTGGTCATGGTATAGAACCCCTTGGCCCATTTCGGCGTCGCATCGCCCAAACGCAGTGCCAAGGATTTCAGGCCGATCTTGGCATCGTCATCCTTGTCCTGATGGGCATAGATGGTGTCATAGCCAAGCGTCCAGAAAAAGCCCGCCGCATACATTGCAATGGCGGCCGGCTCCACCGTGCCGGTCACCGCCGCCCAACCGACCAGCGCGCCCCAGTTAAAGGCAAGGCCAAGGCAGGCCTGCGGCCAATAGGTGATCCGCTTCATGAATGGGTAGGTGATGATGATCGGGATCGAACAGATGCCGACAATGATCGCCTCAATGCGGAATCGCACCAGAATGCCAAGCCCGAGCAACATCATAAAGCCAAGGAACAGCAAAGCCTGCCAGACCTTGACCTGACCACTGGGGAGCGGGCGGGTGGTCGTGCGTTCGACCTTGCCATCAAAATTGCGGTCGGCCAGATCATTGATCACGCATCCGGCCCCGCGCATGATCACAGCGCCCACCCCGAACAGCGCCATCATGATGACGATCTGTTTGGTGGTGACGGCATCAGTTAACCCGCCTGCCATGGCAGTGGACCACCAGCACGGCAAAAGCAAAAGCCAGGTACCAATCGGGCGATCAAGGCGCAGAAGTTTCAGATAGGGCCGCACAGCTTCGGGCATGAAACGATCGATCCAGCCATCCTGTGGCATATCGTTCTTGCTGGTCTGTATTGGCTGGTTGACCTGTGTCATAATTGGCCTATCTGATAAAAAACCATTTCAAGATGCCGTAAAACGGCTTTGGGGACCTTTATGACTGCTGATGCCACGCGCGCCCGCCAACGCCTTTTCGTTCGGGATCCTATCACGGCTGATAGTGAAATCGAACTTGCTCCCGAACAGTCTCATTACCTCGAACATGTCATGCGCCTCAAGCCCGGAACACCGGTAAAAATTTTTAATGGCCTTGACGGGGAGTGGCTGGGCACGATCAGCGAGCTTCGCAAAAAGAAGGGCAGCGTCACCGCGGAACGCCAATTACGTGCGCAGGGCAATGAAGTTGGTCCGACTCTTGTTTTTGCACCGATCAAAAAGCAACGGCTTGATTTCCTGATTGAAAAGGCGGTTGAGCTTGGCGTTCAAAGTTTGCAACCGGTCATCACCCAACATGGCATCACCGACAAGGTCCGCCTTGATCGTTTGCAGGCACAGGTTGTTGAGGCGGCCGAACAGTGTGAACGCCTGACTGTGCCTGAGGTTTGCGAACCTGTGCGTCTTTTGGACTGGGTCGCAAATCTGCCGGAAAATCACCATCTGCTATTTTGTGATGAAACAGGATCGGGGTCACCAATTGGTGAAGTACTAAGTCAGCTATTGGCAAAGGGCGCTGGCTCGTTTATCGACAATACCAATGTTGTTAACCATGCAATCGTGATTGGACCCGAGGGCGGCTTTAGCGCCGACGAACTTGAACGTATCCGCAAACAGCCTTTTGCAACGCCTGTAAGCCTCGGTCCGCGTATTCTGCGTGCCGAAACGGCCGCAATCGCAGCTTTGACCGTATTTCAGGATCGTATCGGCGATTGGTCGCACCGACCCGTTGCGAGAGATTAGGGGAAGCCCTTATGACTGTCAGCGCCTCCACTGGTGACAGCCCGGTAATTGAAAGCCGGCGCCAGCTTGTCGAATGGTTCGAGTCCGGCTGTACGCCAAAAAAAGACTGGGCCATCGGCACCGAACACGAAAAATTCGCCTTCACCCGCGATGATCTTCGCCCCATCCCCTATGAAGGGGAACGCGGGGTCAAAATGCTGCTCAATGCCCTTGCCGAACATTATGACTGGGAGCCGATCATTGAGAACGGCAATGTCATTGCGCTCACCAAGGACAAATGTTCCGTCTCGCTCGAGCCGGGCGGTCAGATTGAACTTTCCGGTGCGCCGCTTAAAAACATTCACCAGACCTGTGGTGAAGTGCATACGCACCTGCACGAAGTCCGCGAGATTTGCGACGGTCTTGGCATTGATATGCTGGGTGTCGGCCATAACCCGAAATGGAAACGTGAAGATATTCCGTGGATGCCCAAGGGCCGCTACGAGATCATGAAAAATTACATGCCCAAGGTCGGAAGCCTTGGTCTGGACATGATGCTTCGGACCTCGACCATTCAGGTCAATCTGGATTTCAGTTCCGAAGCCGACATGGTCAAGAAATTCCGGACCTCTTTGGCGCTTCAGCCGGTGGCAACCGCCCTGTTTGCGGCGTCGCCGTTTGTTGATGGCAAGCCAAGCGGCTTCTTGTCGGCAAGGTCGAACGTCTGGACCGATACCGATCCGGATCGTTGTGGCATGTTGCCGTTCGTGTTCGAGGACGGTTTTGGCTTTGAACGTTATGTCGACTACATGCTCGATGTGCCGATGTATTTCGTCTATCGCGACGGCAAATACATTGATGCAGCAGGCAAGTCGTTCCGTGATTTCATGGATGGCAAGCTTGATGTTCTGCCGGGTGAACGCCCGACCATGAATGACTGGTCTGATCACATGACCACGGCCTTCCCGGAAGTGCGTCTTAAGAAGTTCCTTGAAATGCGTGGTGCCGATGGTGGCCCGTGGAAACGCATCTGTGCGTTGCCGGCCCTTTGGGTTGGTTTGCTGTATGATGATGCCGCCCTTGATGCCGCATGGGATCTGGTCAAGGACCTGTCGGTTGCCGAGCGCGAAGCGCTTCGCAACGATGTTCCGCGCAGCGCGCTTGCCACGCCTTTCAAAAACGGCACGGTTCAGGATCTTTCAAAAGACGTTCTGGCGATTTCCCGTCAGGGTCTTAAAAACCGTGGCCGCATGGACAGCTACGGCGACGATGAAGGCCATTTCCTTGATAGCCTTGATGACGTCGCACAAAGCGGCCGCACCCTGGCAGAGGAATTCCTTGATAAGTACGAAACCGAATGGAACGGCTCGGTCGATCCGTTGTTCAAGGAATACGCCTACTAAGGCCAACGAATACGCAATAAAAAGGGCAGTGATTTCACTGCCCTTTTTTGATGTCTGCAGGTTGCTCGTTTTGAAGGTTACTGCGCAGCCCGATCAAGCCGGGTTTGGGCGGCAAACCATTTTTCGATGGCATCGACCTGATCAGGCTGCATCCCGAGGCCAAGCTTGGTCCTGCGCCACAGAACATCATCTGCGCGACACGCCCATTCATTGGCCATCAGGTAGTGGAGTTCAGCTTCGTAAAGGTTCGGGGCAACTTCTGCGCCCAAATCGCCAAGCGATGTCGCCGTCCCAATGATCTTGCTGATCGCCGTGCCGTAGCTTCGCACCAGCCGATACAGTAATGCGCTTGGCAACCAGTGATAGGTTGCCTTGGCCTTGGCAAGGAACGCATCGAAATCACCGTCGGGCATGTCGCCACCGGGAAGGGTGGCATTTGCCGTCCAGTCCTTGGCATCGTTGCCCAGAACCGGAGCCAGTTTCTGCATCGCATGTTCGGCAAGCTTGCGATAAGTGGTGATCTTGCCGCCATAGATCGACAGGATCGGGGCGGAGCTTCCGGTATCGCCGGTATCAAGGTCAAACACGTAGTCGCGGGTTACCGCCGACGCATTGTCGTTCTTGTCATCATAAAGCGGTCGCACACCGGAATAGTCCCAGACCACGTCCTTGCGGGTAAGCGGCTTGGCGAGATAGCCATTCACCAGATCCAGCAGATAGTCGATTTCCTGATCGCTGATTTTGACCTGTGCCGGATCGCCGTTATAGGCGACATCGGTGGTGCCGATCAGGGTGTAGTCCTGCTGATAGGGGATGGCAAAGGCAATGCGGCCGTCGCCATTCTGGAAGATATAGCAATGATCATGGTCATGTATGCGCGGCACCACAATGTGGCTGCCCTTGACCAGTCGAAGACCGGCGGCCTTTTTGCCAAGCCCGGCATTTTCGACCATCTCGGTGACCCACGGCCCTGCGGCATTGACCACGGACTTGGCGCTAACCGATTGGGGGGCACCATCAGGCCCGATCAGTTCGGCATTCCAGTGATCGTGATGACGCACCAGTGATGCGCATCTGGTGCGGGTTCGGATGTCAGCCCCGCGGGCCTTTGCATCCTGTGCATTGAGAACCACAAGCCTGGCATCATCCACCCAGCAATCGGAATAGGAAAAACCGCCCGCGAAATCGGATTTCAACGGTTGGCCTTCCGGCGTGCCATTAAACGAGACGGCACGTGATCCGGGCAGGCGTTTGCGCTTTGCCAGATGGTCATAAAGAAACAGTCCGGCACGCAGTATCCATTTCGGACGCAAGCCCCGGTGATGGGGCAAAACGAATGTCAAAGGCCAGATGATATGTGGGGCAGCAGCCAACAGAACTTCGCGTTCCTGAAGTGCTTCGCGCACCAGACGGAACTCGTAATGTTCAAGATATCGAAGACCGCCATGGATGAGTTTGGTCGAGGAAGAAGAGGTGGCCGAGGCAAGGTCGCGCTGTTCGACTAAAAGAACAGATAGCCCGCGACCGGCGGCATCACGGGCAATACCGGCCCCGTTGATGCCGCCGCCAACGACCAGAAGGTCGTAAGTTCCGGTCACGTTAGATCACCTTTTTACGCAGGTAAGCTGAAATGGCTTCGCCAATAATGACCAGACCAATGATTGCCAGAAGGATCGTGGCAACCGTTTGCCATGCAAAGGTATCGATCGCCCCCTGAAGGATGATGCCGATACCACCAGCCCCGACCAGACCCAGAACCGTACTTTCACGCAGGTTGATGTCCCAGCGCAGAATGGATACGGCAAAGAAGGTCGGCATGACTTGCGGAATGACGCCATAAACCAGAATCTTCAAGCGCGATGCGCCCACAGATTCCAGTGCCTCGATCGGGGCACGGTCGATTTCCTCGATCGCTTCGCCCAGCAATTTGCCAAGGAAGCCAAGCGACCGGAAAATAATCGCCAGAATACCGGCCAAAACACCCGGTCCGAACACAGCCACAAACAGCAGCGCCCAGATGATGGTGTTGACCGAACGCGACGACACCAGAATGAACCGGCCAAGCCAGAGCGTGAAACGGTTTGGCGTCGTGTTCTGGGCTGCGATCAGTGCAATCGGCAGGGACAGGAACACGGCAAAGAAGGTCGCAATGGTTGCGATATTGACGGTTTCCAAAAGTGTCCAGCCGATTTCCTGCCAGCCTTCAAGCGATGGCGGGAACATGCGGGCAAACAGATCGCCCATCTGTTCCGGGGCATCCCAAAGCCACGGCCAGATGATGTTGATGGTCGATAAGGACCAGACAACAGCCAGTGCGACCAGTGCGGTCAGGCCATAACGCCGCCAGCGTTCCTTGGTGGTGTAGCGGGACCATTCGCGGTTGGCGATTGCTTCCGGTCCGGTAGGTTGGGTGGTGGCTACCATAGGTTCCTCCTGATCCGGCCGCTGATGGCCTCGCTGACAAGGATCACACCGATGATGCAAAGGGTAATCGCCAGCGCAAAGTCATAGTCATAACGCCCAAAGGCATTAAGAAGGGTCGATCCGATACCGCCCGCACCAACGATGCCAACAATGGCAGAGGCGCGCAGGTTGCTATCAAGCTGATAGATCGAAAGACCGATCTGACGGGGCATGATTTGCGGGATCACGGCATACAGAAGGGTGACGAATGTCGCCCCGCCTGCGGCACGGATCGCCTCGACCTGGCCCCAGTCGATTTCCTCGATCCGTTCGGCCAGCATTTTGGCAACGAAACCGATGGAATAGACCGTAAGCGTCAGAATGCCAGCCAACGGGCCAAAGCCGACAGCTTTGACAAACAGGATCGCAACAATGACCGGATGGAAGGAACGGGCAACGATGATCACGCCACGCCCGATGGTATAAAGCCATTTCGGTGCGATGTTTGACGCCGATGCAAAGGCAATCGGAACGCTGAGTGCCAGACCAAGCAGGGTCGAGACAATGGCGATCTTGATGCTTTCCATGAAGCCGTCAAACAGCAACTCGCCACGGATGAAGCTTGGCGGGAAGGCGCCCTTGAAGATGCGGATCGCACGCGGGACACCGTCCTGAATGCGCTCCCAGTCGAATGGCAGGGTTGTGATGGCCCACCAGACATAGGCAACAACAGCAATCAGAAGTCCCCAGCGCAACATCGGGTTGGCGATAAAGGGGGGCTTCTTCCATGTGCGGCCCGTTTTTTGAACGGTGCTGCTCATCGTGCGGCGACCTCGCGCAGGTGGGTGCTGCTTTCGGCGTCGCCGCGTTCTTCGGCGGGCACGCCGGCATAGATATCGTCCATGGCGTCATTGGTCAGATCGACCGGCTCGCCATCGAAAATGATGCGGCCAAAGCGCATGCCAACTATCCGCTGGGTATATTCCTTGGCTTCGTTGACGTTATGAATGTTGATCAGAACCGGCAGGTGCAGCTCGGATGCGAGCGCGCGCAGCAGTTCCATGATCTGACGTGATGTTTTCGGATCAAGCGATGCGGTCGGTTCATCGGCCAGCAGGATTTCAGGTTCCTGCATCAGGGCGCGGACCACACCGACACGCTGGCGTTCACCGCCGGAAAGTTCATCGGCACGTTTGTCGGCATAATGGGCGATCCCGACGCGTTCCATCAAATGAAAGGCGCGATCAATGTCTTCCTGCGGGTATTTGCGCGTGACCGCGCGCCAGGCTGGAAGATAGCCCAGACGACCGGACTGGACGTTTTCCATCACTGTCAAACGGTCGATCAGGTTGAAGCCCTGAAACACCATGCCGATGCGGCGGCGTGCCAGACGCAGCGCCTTGCCTTCAAGCTTGGTCAGTTCCGTGCCATTGAGTTCGATGGAGCCCGAAGACGGTTCGACAAGGCGGTTGATACAACGCAGAAGGGTACTTTTGCCCGCACCCGATGCGCCAATGATGGAAACAACACTTTCGCCCGGCACTTCAAGGTTCAGGTTCTTCAACACTGCCTTTTCTTCGCCATAGCGTTTTACAAGTTCTTTGATACGCAGCATTGCGTTACCCCGAATAAAATGGGTGGCACAGGGCCTGCCAAGGCAGGCCCTGCAAAGTTCGGATCGATTGGAAAATCAGGAATTACTTCAGGTTGTCCGGGGTGTGTTTCACACCGTTGGCAGCCTGAATTTCGCGGATAACCGCCCAGTCTTCCTGATAGGTGATCGGCAGGAACTTCGACACACCCTTGAATTCTTCACCAAGGGCGGTGCCCTTCATGTCAAAGGTAAAGAAGGCTTCCTTGATCTTTTCGACCAGTTCCGGCTTCAGGTTGTAGGCATAGTTGAACGAAGTGGTCGGGAAAGGCTTGCTTTCATAGATGATTTTGACTTCGTTCGGATCATAGAGATCGCGCTGGGCCATACGTTCAACAACTTCGGACGCGACCGGGGCTGCGTCATAGTCACCGGCGACAACGCCCAGGATCGACTGATCGTGCGAACCGGAATAGACAACTTCGTAATCCTGTTCCGGAACGATGCCCTGACCCGGAAGCAGTGCACGCGGTGCAAGGTTGCCCGAGTTCGAGGTCGGCGAGGTATGAGCAACGCGTTTGCCCTTAAGATCAGCCGGGGTATCAATGCCGCTGTCGACACGGGTGTAGAGCTGAAGCGTATAGCCAAAACGACCATCATCCGCACCCATCAGGGCAAACGGAACCGCGCCGGCAAGGTTGACGGCAAACGGGGTCGGGCCGGTCGAGAAGCCGGCAACGTGCAGACGACCGGAACGCATGGCTTCGACTTCTGCCGAGTTCGACTGAACGGCAAAGAAGTGTACGTCCTTGCCGGTGACTTCTTCAAGATGCTGCAGGAACGGGTCCCAGATATCGGCATAAACCGCCGGGTCTTCGACCGGGGTATATGCAAAGACAAGGGTGTCCGGATCGACCTGCTGGTCTGCGGGCGGTGCATCGGCAACAAGATCGCCGTCCATGTCGCAATACATCGGGTCAAGATCGCCACGTGCGATGCAGTCATCTGCCGCGGCGGCCGGGGTGGATGCCATACCGACCATACCGATTGCGGCAAGGAGGGTGGTGAGCTTTAAACTGTCGGTTTTTTTCGGAATTGAAAACACTGTTTTCGAACCTTTCTTCCCTGTGAATGACGGCTTTTCGCCGTTTTTGAATGTGGTTTTGTTGTTTTTATTGTTGCTTTAATCAACATTATGAATTTGAAAAAGTTGGAAAATCAACACAAAACTGTAACAAAAGGTTTCGCCCAGGATTGCTAAAATGCCTGCTATTGGCACAAAACCGGCCATAATTGAGGGGGATGTGGCTTTGCGTTTGGGAAAAAAAGAGCGGCAGCGTCGTATTTTACAAGAGTTACAGGTTCACCCTCATGTGAGAGTTGCCACACTTGCAGAGCGATTCGATGTTGCAACCGAAACCATCCGTCGTGATCTTGACGCACTGAGCAGTGATGGATTGATCAAACGCGAGTTCGGTGGCGCATCGGCCCGGCCCATGGGCCATCAGCCCGATCTGGCGGAACGCCAGTTATCCGCCGTGGCCGGGTTTGAGCGGATTGGCATGCTGGCGGCCGATATGGTGCGGTCCGGGGATGTGGCAATGATTGATGCCGGCTCAACCGTGGCCCAGATTGCGCCGTTTCTGGCGGCCCGCACGACAAAACTGCCACGCACGTTTCTGACCAATTGCTATGCGGTGGTGCATGGCATGGCCGAACTTGCCGATCATGATGATGTTTTGATGTGTCCGGGCCAGTTTGACCGTAGGGAAAACGCGGTCTATGGCAACGATACCGTCGAATATCTGCGCCGTTTCCACGCCAATATTGCCTTTATCGGGGCATCGGGAATTTCGCGGCAGGGCTTTAGTGACGTCAACCGCCGTGCGGTGGCCGTCAAACGCGCGATGATGGAACGGTCGGATGAAACCTGGCTGATGGTTGATCATACGAAGTTTGATCAACGCTATCTGGAAAATGTCGCACCGCTTGAGGCCCTGACCGGCATCATCACGGATCGCAGACCCGAACCGGAATTCGCATCCCAGCTTGAACGGGCGGGAATACGGCTTTTGGCGTGGTGCGATGAAAAACATGGTCTGGCCTGAACCGATAAATAGATCGGGCAAACTACAATTTGGTCGCGGTTGAGTTTGCGTTCGTCCTGATTCCAAACCATATTTCCGGGCACAGCGCGTTATTGTGTTGAATGCCGGGTTCCCGCCCCGGTCAGTTTGTTTCTGACACGGAGGATTATGATCGTGACCAATCCAGTGACCACCCGTACCGAACAGGACACTATGGGCGAAATCGATGTACCTGCCGACCGGTATTGGGGGGCGCAAACCCAGCGATCCAGACAGAATTTCCGCATTGGCGGTGAACGGATGCCTGATGCCCTGATCAAGGCGTTCGGGGTTCAAAAACTGGCCGCTGCGCGCGCCAATGCGGCCCTTGGTAATCTTGATCCGGAACTGGCCAAGGCGATTGAGGCTGCCGCATCCGAAGTGGCCGAAGGCAAGCTTTTGGATCACTTCCCATTGGTCGTCTGGCAGACCGGATCGGGTACCCAGACCAATATGAACACCAACGAAGTCATCGCCAACCGGGCGTGCGAAATTTTGGGCAAGCCGATGGGCAAGCGCGAACCGGTGCACCCCAATGACCACGTCAATCGCGGGCAGTCATCGAATGACAGTTTCCCGGCCGCCATGCATATCGCCGCCGTGGTCGAGATCGAGGAAAAGCTGAAACCCGCCCTTAAGTATCTGCGCACGACCCTTGACGCCAAGGTCGATACATTTGGCGATATCGTCAAAATCGGCCGCACCCACATGCAGGATGCGGTGCCCCTGACCCTGGGGCAGGAATTTTCCGGCTATGCCGCGCAAATCGCGCTGGGGCTGGATCGGATCGACGATGCGCTTAAACGCCTGCGGAAACTGGCACAGGGTGGTACCGCTCTAGGTACCGGGCTGAATGCGCCGGATGGCTTTGACGTCGAATTTGCCAAACAGGTGTCAAAGATCACCGGTCTTGAGTTTAAAACGGCGGAGAACAAGTTCGAAGCACTGGCTGCACATGATGCCTGTGTCGAGATGTCGGGTGTCATGAATGTGCTGGCGACGTCGCTGATGAAAATCGGCAACGATATCCGTCTGCTTGGTTCCGGGCCACGTTGTGGTTTGGGTGAGCTTGTTCTGCCCGCCAACGAGCCGGGATCCTCGATCATGCCGGGCAAGGTCAACCCGACCCAGGCAGAAGCATTGACCATGGTCTGCGCGCAGGTGATGGGCAATCATGTTGCGGTCACGGTGGGTGGTTCGAACGGTCATCTGGACCTTAACGTGTTCAAGCCAGTGATCATTTATAATCTGTTGCAATCCATCCGCCTGATTGCCGATGCATCGGTCAGCTTTGCCGATAACTGCATTGCCGGGCTTGAGGCCGATCAGGAAAAGATCGCGCACTATGTCGAACAAAGTCTGATGCTGGTGACCGCCTTGGCACCGCATATTGGCTATGATAATGCGGCGGCCGTGGCCAAAAAGGCCCACAAGGAACGCAGCAGCCTGAAGGAAGCCTGCATCGCGCTTGGTTTCCTTGATGGGGATCGCTTTGATGAGCTGGTTCAGGCCCGCGATATGATCTGATGTGATGGTATAAAGCATCGAAAAACAAGGCCGGGTATCTTACCCGGCCTTATGTTTCCGCATCATGAAAAGTATCAAGACGCTTGGGCAAAACAGACCCCGTGCAATGATCAATGTCATTGCAGGTGTGGTTTAAATCGGGCATATCCAACCCATGATCACGTGCAAACGCCATAACCGCCATGCGGGTGGAATTTCCCTGCGCCGTGTCGTTCAGACATGGCTGGTGGCGTTTGTTGTTCTGTTTGCGGGCATAACCCAGTCCGGGCTTATTCCGGCATTGCTCAGCGGTCAGGCAACCGGTATTTCGATTGCTTCGGCGACCGAAGCTGCACCGGGTGGTGATTATCTGCTGGTTTGTACGCCTGCGGGCATCAAGCTGGTATCGGTTGATACGCTTGATACTGTGATGACCGACGATGCGTCCGGTCAGTCAGATGAGTTGCCTGCACATGCCTTTTGTCCACTTTGCGCAAATCATCAAGGCGCGATCGCTGCTATTGACCTGCCTTATGTCGCGCCGGTTCAAGTCATCCATCATGTGAATTACGCCGAGGCTATTGTAGTTGCCTTTGGCAATGATTTCCCGCGCATCCGCCATTCCCGGGCGCCACCTGCTTTCATCTGATTTCACAGACCAATCAAATCACGATTACGGAAATCGCAGACCTACCCATGCAGGCTGCATAAAGGATGAAATACCATGAAAAAACTGTTTGCTGTTGTTGCGACCGTTGCGTCGCTGTTCGTTGTCACCAACGCCTTTGCCGCCGATATCGAAGTCAAGGATGCCTGGGCAAAAGCATCCAAGGGCATGGTGCGCAATGGTGCAGCCTTCTTTGATGTGGTTAACCATGGTGATGCCGACCGTATTGTTGGTGTTCGCAGTGACATTTCGGATCGTACCGAACTTCACACCCACATCATGGAAAACAATGTCATGAAGATGCGTGAAGTGGAGGGGGGCGTCGAAGTGCCGATGCATGGCTCTGTGCAGTTCAAACCGGGCAGTTATCACGTCATGTTCATCGGTCTGAACAACGCGCTTGAAGAAGGCCAGAAAATCGACATCACGCTTGAATTCGAAAAGGCCGGTGATGTGCCGGTGACGATTGATGTACTTAACACCATGTCGATGGGCCCCAACGGTGGGGCTGGCATGGGGCATGGCCACGGCAATATGAAAATGAACAGCAACTAAGGTTGCGCCGCAGCCGAATATTCAAAGGGGGAAGGTTTGCGCCGACCCCCTTTTTTCGTCATGATGGGGCAACAAAAACGGTCGGTTACAGGGAGCCCATCATGTCTGACGACATCACTATTGACGATCTGATCGCCAAGCTTGGCCTGCAACCCCATCCGGAGGGCGGCTATTACACCGAGACCTTCAGGGCGTTTGAAACCTGTAATCCCGGTAATCGCTATCTGGGGGTGCGCAGCACGGGAACGGCGATCTATTATCTTCTGACGCCCGACACTTTTTCAGGCATGCATATCCTGACCAGTGACGAGATTTTCCACCACTATATCGGGGATCCCGTCGAACAGCTTCAGCTGTTTGAAGACGGCACGCACAAGCGGGTCGAGATTGGAAAAAATTTGCTGGCCGGGCAGAAGCCGCAGATGGTCGTGCCGAAAAATGTCTGGCAGGGGGCGCGGCTTAAGCCCGGCGGCGAGTTTGCGCTTTTGGGTTGTACAGTCGCGCCGGGCTTTGATTTTACAGATTTCTCGATGGGAAAACGTGCCGCCCTTACCTCAAAATGGCCTGCGGCGTCCGAGATGATTGCAGCACTGACGCGCGACTGATCTTGCCGGGTGCAGAAATGCGCAGGGGCGCAGCTTTGTAAAAAGCGCGCCCCCTTGCTCCCTTGTCTACCTGGATAACCAATTAGGCAATCCGGGCGATCGCCTGTTGTCAGGCGATTTCTTCGACCCGATGACACGCCACTTCGCGGCCCTCGAAATTGCGTAGCTCCGGGCGAACTTTCGCGCATTCCTCAGTCGCAAACGGGCAGCGTTTATGGAACGCACAGCCCGATGGCGGATTGATCGGTGATGGCAACTCGCCGGTCAGCGGTTCTGCCTTCACACGTTGTGTCGGATCGATCTTTGGTGCCGACGCTAAAAGCGCCCGTGTATAGGGATGTAGCGGCTTGGCAAAGATCTCGTCAGTTGGTCCCTTTTCAGCGACGCGACCGAGATACATCACCATGACGTCATCTGCAATATGTCTGACGACAGAAAGATCATGCGAGATGAAAACATAGGCGACATTCATCTCTTCCTGCAGGTCCATCATCAGGTTCAGAACCTGTGCCTGCACCGATACATCAAGGGCCGATACCGGCTCGTCCGCGACGATGACTTTCGGCTCAAGGATGAGGGCACGGGCAATCGCGATACGCTGGCGCTGACCACCGGAAAACATGTGCGGATAACGCTGATAGAATTCCGGACGCAGGCCAACCTTTGCCATGGTGGCATGGACGCGTTCTTCACGTTCCTTGCGGCCAAGATTATCCATGTTCAGAAGAACCGGCTCGGCCAGGATCTGTCCGACTTTTTTGCGCGGGTTCAGCGAGCCATACGGGTTCTGGAAGATCATCTGAACCGTGCGGCGGAACTGTTTGGCTTCCTTGTCAGACAGGTTTCCAACGGCATTGCCATTCAGTTTCAGCGCGCCTGAGGTCGGCTTTTCAATCAGGGTTAGCTGACGGCCAAGGGTCGATTTGCCACAGCCAGACTCACCGACCACCGCTAGGGTCTTTTGCGATTCAAGCGTAAAGGAAACACCATCAAGCGCCTTGACCATGGCACTGGGTTTGCCAAAGCCACGATTGACCTCGTAGTGACGGACAAGATCATCGGATTCCAGAAGCGGAACACCGGGTTTGGTATCCAGAAAACTCATTACACAGTCTCCCCGGTGGTCGTATCGGCGGTCAGGCCGGTCGGCTGGCCCTGATCATTTAGCGGATAGAAGCAACGCACATCGCGGCCATTGAAGTCGGTGACCTCCGGGCGCGCTTTCACGCAGTGTTCATTGGCATAACGGCAACGCGGTGCCAGAAGGCAGCCCTGCGGGCGGTCATACTGACCGGGAACCACGCCGGGGATAGTCCGAAGACGGTCATGGCCTTCGGAACGTTCTGGCAGCGCTTCGAGCAGTGCCTGAGTATAGGGATGGCGGGGTGCGGCAAAGATGCTGTCAGCCGGGCCACTTTCAAACAGCTGACCGGCATACATCACCTGAATGCGGTTTGCGGCCTCCGACACCAGTGCCAGATCATGGGTGATCAGGATCAGGCCCATGTCGCTATCTTCCTGC
>Ga0207828_100293_pt1 | contig 24993 bp, 23 predicted proteins | sample TtaePargueraPR_11_FD_187276 | JGI IMG/M metagenome (GOLD analysis project Ga0207828, IMG submission 187276) | Aerobic enrichment media microbial communities from Bioluminiscent Bay, La Parguera, Puerto Rico - Tt and P2 (3) (SPAdes) | ecosystem: Environmental > Aquatic > Marine > Unclassified ...
CCTTGTCGATCATGTCATAGGCAGAAAACGTCGCCCCGCCCGTCTCAGCCAAAATCTTCGTAATCGCCGCCGTCAGCGTCGTCTTCCCGTGGTCAACGTGACCAACAGTACCAATGTTGCAATGCGGCTTATTGCGCTCAAACTTTTCCTTGGCCATTGCCTGCTCTACCTCTGCCTGACCGTTTCCCGTCACCGGGTTCTGTTAACGCCTGCCGCCCCATCTCCACCGATGGCCGGCCCCTTCGTGATATCCCCGCCGCGCCGGAAATCCTGCCGAACACTCAAGAATGGCGAGTTCCTGACGCGAAAACTGGAGCGGGTGAAGGGAATCGAACCCTCATCGTCAGCTTGGAAGGCTGCTGCTCTACCATTGAGCTACACCCGCCGCCTGCATTCTCGGAGTTCGTTTCCTTTCCCGCGCGGCAGCCATCCCGCATGACTGCCATCTTGAACAACTGATGGTGGAGGGAGTTGGATTTGAACCAACGTAGGCATAGCCAACGGATTTACAGTCCGTCCCCTTTAACCGCTCGGGCATCCCTCCGCGCCAGTCAAAAACCGAGTAATCCCAGTGAGTTCCTGCAGAATTCCCTCACCGCACGGTGAGCGGGTTTATGCGAACCTCCCTGGGCCCTGTCAACCGAAAATCCGCTGAAATGCGTAAAAGTCCCCCCAGCGCCAGTCCCGATTTACGAAGGTCGGGGTCAAAGCACTGCGATGACTTGCGTTGCGAACGCCGGTGGCCGGGACTATAAGCGCCAGCATGACCCAACGCAAGCGCCCAAACCGCCGGGAAACAAACAAAAACCCGGGAAAAACCGCCCCTTCCGGCAATCGCGGCCCCCGTGGCCCGAAAAAGCCGCATGGGCCTGGCCAAAGCCCGTTCATTTACGGCCTGCATGCGGTTGAGGCCGCCCTGCAGAACCCGGCCCGGACACTGCACCGCCTGCTTGCCACCCGCAATGCCTGGAATGAGATCGAAAGCCGCCTGACGGCTCCCGCCCGAATCGAGCCTGAAATCGTGGCGAGCGAGGAAATTTCAAGGGCCCTGCCGCCCGGCGCCGTTCACCAGGGCGTGGCGCTTCACCTCGCCCCCCTGCCCGAGCCGGATCTGGAAGACACCACCGTGAACGCGCGCCGCCTCCTCGTCCTCGATCAGGTGACGGACCCTCACAATGTGGGCGCCATCCTGCGCTCGGCTGCCGTCTTCGGCGCCGAGGCCGTCGTGATGACTGAGCGCAACAGCCCGCCCCTCACCGGCGTCCTCGCCAAGGCCGCCTCTGGAGCGGTTGAACACGTGAAAGTCGTAAAAATCGGCAACCTCGCCCGCGCCCTTCAGGAGCTCAAGAATATGGGTTTCCTCATCGCCGGGCTGGACGGCGAAGCGGATCAGACCCTGGGCGAGATCGACGTCACCAGACCCGTCGCCCTGGTCCTGGGCGCCGAAGGTGCCGGCCTGCGTCGCCTGACGAGAGAGACCTGCGACGTCCTCGTCAAGCTGCCCGCCTCCGGCCCCATGCGCAGCCTCAACGTCTCCAATGCCGCCGCCGTCGCTCTCTACGAACTCGCCCGCCCCAGGTGAAGCGGTTTCTCAACAAACCTTATCCAAGAAAATCAAATGAAATCAAAGCTTTAAAAATAGATTTTGATTCACTTTCTAAGCGGGACAGCGCTACAAAAACAACTCCCTCAAAAAGCCGCCCAACGACAACAAACAGAGCCCAGCCAGCGCCACCTGGCGCACCAACGTCTTATCCACCCGCAAAAACACATGCCCGCCAGCAAGCGCGGCCAGCATCATGACAGGCGCTAGAACGCAAAGCCGGTAAAGCTCCCGCTCCCCGTAAAGCCCGCCTGCGGCAGCCACCACAGCCGCCACCAAATCCGTTCCGAGGAAAAAGCCGATTAGCGAGGCGCGCGCCCTTTCTTCGTTTCCCGGAACAGAGAAAAAGAACAGGACGGCCGGAGGGCCTCCGATCGCCGCCGCACCATTGAGCCCGCCCACAGCAAGCCCTGTCATAGCTGTCGCGGCCCGGCCCGGCTGCTTTTCAGGCCCAAGCCCCAAGAGCAAGGCCAGCGCGGCCACCGCGACCCCGCCCTGAATGAGAAGCACCATGACCGGCGCGGACACGGCCAGTAGAAGCAAGACCCCAACGGGCGTTGCCACCACCATGCCCGCGAACATCCAACCCAGGGATTTCCAGTCCACTTGCCCGAAAGCGCCTGGCAGCAAGATGAGACTCGCCAGCACCTCAAGCACAAAGACGAGCGGCACCACCTCTTGAGGGGTCCAAACAAGAGTGAGAGCAAAAACGCAAAGAAGCGAGGCGCCGAACCCGGCAAAGCCGCGCAGAAAGAACGCTGCCGCCACCGCCAGGGCGGCAAAGCCAAGCACCGGCACACTGCCTGCAAGCTGGACCGCTTCGATCATGCATTCTCCCTCCCCTGTTTCCGTCTATCCCTCCCTAACTGCTCTTGCGGAAAACAGCACCGTCTCTATATAGATAGTTAGAAAAACAAACTATTATTCTGAGCACGATTATGGCTGACAACCCCGCCTCAACGCCGCCAAGCACCGAAGAAACCGCCGAAAAGCTCCGAATTGCCATTCTGCGCCTCAACCGCCAATTGCGGCACGGCGCCAAGTCCGATGCCCCGGTGGGCCCGCTTCAGGCCACCATCCTTGCCCTCGTCAAGCTGGAGCCCGGCCTCGGCGTCACGGAACTTGCCGCCCGCGAAGGCATGACCGTGCCGAGCATGAGCCTCCATGTGAAGCGGCTGGAAGCGGCCGGGTATCTGAAACGGAACGCGGCGAAGGAAGACCGCCGCCGCGCGGGCCTGCACCTCACCGAAGAAGGCCGCATTTTGATCGAGGCCCTGAAAAGGCAGCGCACCGGCTGGCTCGCCGGGCGGCTCGAAGCCCTCTCTCCCGCCCAGCGCCGGAAAATCGCGGACGCGCTGGATGCCTTGAGCGACCTGGCGGAGCCCCGGCCATGACAGCTCAAGAAGAGATCCGCGCGCCCATCCTCATCCCCATGATCGTGGGCTCGGCGCTTTTCATGCAAATGCTGGATTCGACGGTCATCGCCACCGCCTTGCCTAAAATGGCGGAAAGCTTCGGCGAAGACCCGGTGCGCCTGAACCTCGCCATCACCTCCTACATGCTCGCCGTCGCCATTTTCATTCCTGTAAGCGGCTGGATGGCGGACCGCTTCGGACCGCGCAATGTCTTCCGCACGGCCATTGCCCTTTTCACAGCCAGCTCCGTGCTCTGCGCCCTTTCCAACACGCTGCCCGAGCTTGTGGGCGCGCGCATGCTGCAAGGCATGGCCGGCGCCATGATGGTGCCCGTGGGCCGCATCGTGCTCTTGCGCTCCGTGCCGAAATCCACCTATGTCCAGGCGCTGTCTTGGGTCACGATCCCCGCCCTGCTCGGGCCCGTCACCGGCCCGCCCGTCGGCGGCTTCATCGTAACCTACTCCTCCTGGCACTGGATATTCCTCATCAACGTGCCCATCGGCATTCTGGGCTATGTCCTCGTCTCGCTCTTCATCGACGAAATCGGCGAGCGGGAAACCCGTCCGCTCGACTGGCAGGGCTTTCTGATGACCGGCATCGGCCTTGCCGCCCTCATTTTCGGCTTCGAGACGATGGGCCGGGACATTATCCCGCTCTGGGCGGTCCTGTCGCTCCTCGGCACTGGCGCTGCTCTGCTCCTCCTTTATGTGCTGCATGCGCGCCGCGCGGCTTTTCCGCTGATCGATATGGGTCTCGCCCGCGTGCCGACTTTTGCAGCGGCAACTTTCGGCGGCAGCCTGTTCCGGCTCGGCCTCGGCGCCTCCCCCTTCCTGCTCGCGCTGCTGTTGCAGGTCGGCTTCGGCCTCTCGCCGCTGGAGGCGGGACTCCTTACCTTTGCAGGCGCAGCCGGCGCGCTGGTCATGAAATTCACCGCCCCGCCCATCATCCGCCGCTTAGGCATGCGCAACGTCATCATCGTCAACGCGCTCATCGCCTCCGCCTTCTTCCTGGCTTACGCGCTGTTCGATGCTGAGACGCCGCATCTTGTCATTCTGCTGGTGCTGCTGACGGGCGGCTTCTTCCGCTCGCTGCAAATGACGGCCCTGAACGCGCTTGCCTATGCCGACATTTCCCCTTTGCAAATGAGTCAGGCCAACACGCTGGCCAGCATGGTGCAGCAGCTCTCCCTGACTTTGGGGGTCGGCCTTGCCGCGCTTGTCATTCACTGGGCGCGCGCCTGGAATGACAGCCCCGCCCTCACGCCCGGAGACATCGCTCCGGCTATCATTACCGTGGCTCTGCTTGGCGCCGCCTCGCTGTTTTTCTTCCTGCGCCTGCCCCGCAATGCCGGGGAAGAACTGAACGGCCGCCCGCTCCGCGCCCGGGACAAACCGGCTGAAATTGAGCAGATGTAAAGGGCGGGAAGCATATTGCCGGAAAGAGACGCAGCGAGTATGGTCCGCGCGTTGCCCTTGTAGCTCAGTTGGTAGAGCACCTGATTTGTAATCAGGGGGTCGGGAGTTCGAGTCTCTCCGGGGGCACCATTTTTCCGTCAAATTCAGCGCGCACAGTCCCTCTCAGGCTCAAAGAGCAAAGGAGAGTGGATCATGTTGAACAGGATTGACTTCCTTCCGGACCATGTCATCGCCGTTGAAGCCAGTGGCAACATCAGTGCCCAGGATTACGAGAACACCGTCATCCCCGCGGTGGACCAAGCGCTCGAACACCATGACAAGGTGAACTTCATCATGGTGCTCGGCGACGACTTCGAAACTTATGAAGCCGATGCAATTTGGAAAGACACCATCTTCGGCTTCAAACATTTCTCGGATTTCGAGAAAGTGGGTGTGGTGACGGACCGCACATGGATCGCCGAGTCGATGCGGCTCTTTTCACCGCTCATCCCGGCTGAAACCAAAGCGTTTCCCGTTGCGCAAAAGGACGAAGCCCTGCGCTGGGTAACGCACTGAAAACCGCTCAATCCGCGGAAAGCAGTTTGAGGCCCGCCACACCGCCAATAATGGCCGCAAGACACACGACGCGCGCCAACGAAAGCTGATCGCCATATAGAACCATACCGGCAATAGCGGTTCCGGTAATGCCAATGCTCGTCCATACCGCATAGGCAAGCCCAAGCGGAATTTCCTTCATGGAGAGCCCGAGGAAGAAAAGACTGACGCCCATAGCGCCGACGGTCAGCACGGACGGCACCAGCCGCGTGAAACCAGCCGTCTGCTGCAAACCGACTGCCCAGCCGATTTCCAGAATACCGGCAATAAAAAGATAAGCCCAAGCCACGGCAAACTCCTATGCCTGTAGCAGGGCCGTCCCTACCCGAAAATATCTGGAAGACCGGGGCCGTCCCCGGTGAGATTGATATAGGCGTCCCACCCGCGTCCTTCAAGGCACAACAAAAAGGCCGGTCCAAAGGACCGGCCCTGAGCGGTGCGGCAAAACGCCTCCCCGGTTTCCCCGGGTGTTATTCGGCAGCCGAAGTGTCCTTTTTCGGATCTTCTAGAACGGTGCCGGATGCCTTCGCCCATTGTTCGGCAGTGCGCTGGGCCTCTTCGCCCCTTTTGTCGCGCTCCGTGACCTGCCGCCCAAGAGCGGTAATGGTGGGAATCTCGTCGTCGCTAAGCGCTTTCATGCGCTCCTTGCGTGCCATTGCCTTTTCGATGTACGGCGCCAGCTCTTCCATTTTCTTTTTCTGCCGCGCTTCCTGCTTGTCCTTGAATTCAGGCATGACATCGCTGGCGAAAAGCTCCATCGCCTCGCAAATATGCTCGTGCCGGTTCCGTCCGCCCTGCTGGATGAACGTCACCTGATCGACACCCGCCTCCTCGAACGTCTTCAGATGCGCGCGCATCTGGTCCGGCGTGCCGATGCCCCGGTTGCCGCCCTCTTCGGGCAGATGCGGGCGCGCCTCTTCAAAGGCTTTCCAGATATCCGTGCGCCCCGGCTTGTGCTCGCCGAAAATGTAATGATGGCCGAGCCCGTAGCCGAAGAAACGGAACCCGTCCATGCCGCGGCGCTTGGCTTCTTCCTCATCCTTGTGAACAGAGAAGCCCGTTACCATCGCCACATTCGGGTTCACCGCATGGCCGAGCGGCACGCATTCTTCCTTGAAGATGCGGTAGTAGTCATCCACCCATTGCTTGGCTTCCGCCGCATCGACAAAGGCAAAGGTCAGCGCCCCTATGCCGAGCCTTGCGGCCAGCTTGATCGTCTCGCGGTTCGAGCACGCCACCCAAAGCGGCGGATGCGGACGCTGCACCGGCTTCGGCACGATGTTGCGGCAGGGCATGGAAAAATATTTGCCCTCATAGCCCGGATAAGGGTCCATCGCCATCATGTTGGCGCACTGCTCCACCGCCTCGCGCCACATGGGCCGCTTTTCATCGACGGGAATGTTGAAGCCGCCCAGCTCCGCCAGCGCGGAAGACTCGCCCGTCCCCCACTCCACACGGCCATTGGAAACAAGATCGAGCGTCGCAATCCGTTCCGCCACACGGGCCGGATGATTGTATGGCGGCGGCATGAGATTGATGCCATGCCCGAGCCTGATGTTCTTCGTGCGCTGAGAGCAGGCGGCCAGAAACACTTCCGGCGCGGAGGAGTGCGAATACTCTTCCAGAAAGTGATGCTCCACTTCCCACGCATGATCGATGCCCAGCTTGTCCGCAAGCTCCACCTGATCAAGCGCATCCTGAAACAGTTTAAGCTCGTCGCCGTCATTCCACGGGCGCGGCAACTGATGCTCGTAAAAAATACCGAACTTCATGATTGTTTCCGCCTTGAGCCGTCAGGCCGCCGCTTGCTTGTGCGAGTCGAGCGCGTTGAACTGCTCCAGCAGTTTCGCGCCATCCTCCTGTTGCAGCAGATTGTTTTTCAGATGCCCATAGGTCATCTCGCGGCTTTTCTCATGCTGCGTTTCGCTGTGCCAGACGACCATCCCTTCCCAGACGGGATCGATCAGGTCCTTGCCCGCAATCGTGCCGCCATCCACCGTCTTGAAGGTGAAGCTGCGCATCTCGGAAACGACCGTCTGCAGATAGCCCACATGAATGGCTTCATCCGTGCGGATGCGCTCCACCATTTCAGCCGCATGTTCCGCCGCCGCGCGCCGGTCCTGGAAGACCGCCGGATCGCGCATGATGTCCTGGCAGAAGCTGAAGAAGGCCTCCGCCCGCACCTCGATCATCAGCACATTCATCAGCAGCGCGATGATCTGTTCATAGCCTTCCGGAATTTGCGGCATCAACCGGCCCTGCTCCGGACGGCTGATATTGTCGGGCTCGATATCTTCCGGATAAGCGCCCTTGCCGAAGAGAAGGTCACGCGCAGCAAACCACATCGCATCATGCGCGCCATATTCCGGATGATCGGGATCGCCGCCTTCATCCGCGCCATGCGCATAAAGCAGCCCCTTGCCGAGATGTCCCGTCGCCGTCTCGGAAATGTCTTCGACAATGATGTCTTGAAAGTCGGGCGCCGTGAATTCACAAAGCGCCCGCCCGCGCGCTTCCACGATGCCGGTTACGGTGAGCGAATTCCAGAGCGCCTCGCCATATCCGTTTTGCAGAAGCAAGCGCTGCTGATCCACATTCGGAAAATTGTCATGCTTGAGAAGTTCAACCGTCGCATCGATCAGCGGCCAGCCTTTCGCCTGCAGCGCCTCACCCCAGGCCTTTACCGCAGGCCAGCGGTGGAGCGTGCGCGGGGAAAGGTAATTCCCTTCCGCGTCGAAGCCACCATGCAGCAGATAGCCTGCATCCTCCTGCCGCTTGGCATAGGCATGATCCGCCATCAATTCGTCGTATGTATAAACGAGCTTTGCCATCGTCGGTCCTCCTCCCAAAGGACGTCGCCGCCCTATTCCCGTGTCAGCGCCCCAAAAAGCGCCTGTGCAATGTCATGAACGAGCTTGTCGCGCTCGACATCGTAGAGATAGCCATAGGCCATGCCCTGGCTGATGGCGCCGACGATCAGATGACCGGAAAGCGCCGGATCGATTTCAGAGGAAACGCCGCGCTCTTCGCGCCACTGCTCCACCATTTTCGCCCACTGCGCGGCCCAGCGTTCCGTCGGCGAGCGGCGTTTCGTCTCTTCGACCGAAAGCATCGCCGTGTTCGTCATCGCCGTGGCAAGTGCGCCGGGGTTCGCGTCCGAATACTCGTAAACGGCATAGAGAATTTCTTTCACCGCATCTTCGACCGACTTCGCCTGATCGAGATGCTTATCGAGCACCACTTCCAGTTCGTCGCACACCTCATCCGCAAAGGTGAGGAAGCAGTCGAGCTTGTCCGTGAAGTGAAGATAAAACGTGCCATGTCCCACACCCGCCAGTTTGGAAATATCCTGCGGACGGGTCGCGTGATACCCGCGTTCCACGAAAAGCTGACGCGCAGCCGCGTTCAATTTGCGGCGGCTTTCAAGGCGGCGTTTCGACAAGCCGTTCTCCGGCTGTGCCTTCGCGTCTTTCGCCGTTTTTGCTGGCGCGTCTTTAACCGTGGTGGTGCTCATAAATCTACTCTCCCCCTCTTCATGACAAATTGTCAATACTCATTCTGACAATTCGTCAAAAAGAATGCGCCCGATTCCGCATCGGGCGCAAGCAAGCTGTCATTACCGTTTTTTCATGCTGCAATGCAGCAAGTGAGAGGGCGCGTGCCTTTCGGTTTAAGCCGCCTTCTCTCCCTTGCCATGAATGGCCTGCCAAAGCGCATAAGGCGTCACCGGCATATCGACGGTTTCAACGCCGAGCGGACGCAGCGCATCCAGCACCGCATTGATGAAGACCGACGGCGCGCCGACAGTCCCCGCCTCGCCCGCGCCCTTCACGCCAAGCTGATTGTTCTTGGAGGGAATTTCATTGTAGCTCGTCTCGAAGAACGGCAGATCATCCGCGCGCGGCATCCAGTAGTCCTGGAAGGAGCCGGTAAGAAGCTGGCCGGAGTCGGTGTCATAAACCGTCCGCTCGCCCATTGCCTGGCCGAGCCCCTGCACGATACCGCCATGCACCTGCCCGTCCACAATCATCGGATTGATGACATGGCCGAAATCATCCACCGCAATGTAGCGAAGGATGTGAAACGCGCCCGTATCCCGGTCGATCTCCACCTCGCAAACATGCGCGCCATTGGGATAGGAATTACCGGCTTCTTTATATTCGCCCGCCGCTTCCAGCGCTTCACTGTCCGTCTGAGACTCTGCCTTGCGCGCCACCTCGAAAAGGTCGATGCGCTTGTCCGTACCCACCACGGCAAAGACGGGCTCGCCATCCGCACCCCGGTATTCGATATCGGCAAGCGAGGCTTCCAGCTCGTTCGCCGCAATCTGCTTGCCCTTTTCGATCAGCGTATCGGAAGCAACGCCGAGCGCGCCAGTTGACATGTAAACGGCTTTGGAACCGCCCGTCCCCGCACCGCCCGGCAGCACGTCGGAATCGCCCGAATGAACGACGATCTGCTCCGCATCGAGCCCGAGCCGGGAGGAAATATACTGCATCCAGACCGTCTCATGCCCCTGCCCGTTTGTCTGCGAGCCGGTATAGGCGTGAACGACATTGGCCTCCACATCCACCATCAGCTGCGCAAATTCGGACATGCCCGCCGCCGTGCGCTCCACATAATAGGCAAGTCCAAGCCCCAGCAGCTTGCCTTCCTTCGCCTTTTCCGCGCGGCGCTTTTCAAAGGCGTCATAATCCGCCTTCGCCAGCACATCCGTCAGGTTGCGGTTAAAGTCGCCGGAATCGATCGGCAGCGAGGGTTTCTTGTCGTAAGGCATTTCTTCGGAGGGAATGAAGTTCCGGCGGCGGATTTCCGCTGGGCCCAGCCCCGTCTCATGCCCCGCCTTGTCCATCAGCCGCTCGATGAGATAGGAGGCCTCGGGCCGCCCCGCGCCGCGGTAGGCATCCACCGGCACCGTATTGGTGAGCACGGCCCGCACGCGGTTATAGATCGCGGGCACCTTGTAGACCCCGGCCTGCATGTCCCGCGGCGCCATGGTGGGAATGAACGCGCCGAACTGACTCTGATAAGCGCCGAGATTGGCAATCGTGTCGATCTTGATGCCGAGAATATGCCCCTCTTCATCAAGCGCGATCTGCGCTTCGGTCACATGGTCACGGCCCTGCGTGTCGGTGAGGAAGGACTCCGCCCGGTCCGCCGTCCATTTCACCGGCCGGCCCAGCTTCTTCGCCGCATAAAGCGCCAGCGGATATTCAGGATAGACAAACGTCTTCATGCCGAAGCCGCCGCCCACATCTTCCGTAATGACGCGCAGCTTTTCCGGCGCGATCTTCAGCGTATCCGTCGCAATCCGGTCGCGCATCCCATGCACGCCCTGGCTCGGCACATGCAGCGTGTAGCGGTCGCTTTCCGTGTCATAGGCGGCCAGCGCGGCGCGCGGCTCCATCGCATTCACGACAATGCGGTTATTGATGAGCTTGAGCTTGGTCACATGATGCGCCTTGGAAAGCGCCTCATCCGTTGCCCCTTCATCACCCTTGCCCCAATCATAAGCGACATTGGAGCCGTTCTCATCCCAGATCACGGGGCTTGAAGGATCTGCCGCGGCTTCCGTATCGACAATGACGGGCAGTTCGTCGAAATCGATCATCACGAGTTCTGCCGCATCGCGCGCCTGCATTTCCGTTTCCGCGATGACCGCGGCAATCGCATTGCCCGCATGGCGCACCCGGTCCACCGCCAGCACATGCCGCGTGGTCTTGAAGCCGGGGCTGCCGTCCCGCTGCTTGATCATGGCAATGGCCGCGTTCGACACCTCGCCGAGGCCCGCATCAAGAAGCTCCTGCCCCGTGATGATATCGATCACACCGGGCGCAGCCTTGGCATCTTCCACATCGATGGAGGTGATTTTCGCATGCGCATAAGGCGAGCGCACAATCACCATGTAAGCCTGACCGGGAAGGCGGAAGTCGTCGGCATATTTGCCGCCGCCTGTCACCAGCCGCTCGTCTTCCACACGCTTGACGGATTGACCAACGCCGAATTTCACCATCTGAGGGGTCCCCGTGAAAAAATGCACGAAATGAGAAAAGCCGATGCTCTATTTGAGCACCGGCATTTCTGTAAACAAGTCTTGACTAGAAGCATTTTCAGGAAAAGTTGCAGACTTTTCCGGTTCGAAAATGCGGCCACTCAAAAATTAGTCTCGGTAGGACGGGTCGTTCCGGTCCAGCGTGCGAAGCAGCGCCGGCCAGGCCAGATCGCCGATCCCGTTCGCCGAGTTGAACTTCGCCTGATTGCCGGTTTTCTCCGGCACACCCTGATCCGGCATCTGCACCGCCTCGCGGCCCGCCGAAAGCGCCCGCACCTGCATGGTGCAGGCCCGCTCCAGAAAGAACAGCCGGAGGAATGCGTCCGGGCAGGTCGCGCCTGTGGTCAAAAGCCCGTGATTGCGCAGGATCATGGAATGCTTGTCCCCGAGATCGGCAATCAGCCGCTCCCGCTCATCCAGGTCGAGCGCAATACCTTCATAGTCGTGATAGGCAAGGTCGGCAGCCACGATCATCGCCGTCTGGCTGAGAGGCAGCAGCCCTTCCTTCTGCGCGGAAACGGCCACCCCGTCATTCGAGTGCGTATGGATCACGCAATGCGCATCCTTGCCGGTGGAATGGACGGCGCTGTGAATGGTAAAGCCCGCCGGGTTCACCTTGAAGGGCGTATCCATGACGATCTCGCCATCGAGATCGATCTTCACCAGGCTCGAGGCGGTGATCTCGTCAAAGGTCAGGCCATAGGGGTTGATGAGGAAGTGATTATCCTCCCCCGGCACCCGCGCCGAAATATGCGTGTAGATAAGGTCGTCCCAGCCATAATGGGCGACAAGGCGGTAGGTAGCGGCCAGATCGACGCGCTGCTGCCATTCAGCAGCGCTCACCTGCTCGCGTACCCCCGGAAAGCTCAATTGTTCCGCGACGGACATGGACGTTCTCCCTTGGTGCTTATTCCCAAAGATTGGCCCGCGCAGCGTCAACTGTCAAACCGCCCGGTTAAAAATGCTGTTTAATGACAGCCGTGTAGGGACAGGCGTCCCGTCCTCCAACTCGTCACCCTCGGGCTTGACCCGAGGGTCCATACGGAAGCTGCGGCAAGGAGTGAGGCAGTCTGGACCCCGGCATAAAGCCGGGGTGACAACCGGCGTAAGATGCAACGCACAGCCTCACCTCAAACTCCAAGTGTCACCGCGGCCCTGTGCCGGGGTCCACCGGAAAGCTGCAGCAAGTTGAGACGCCCAATGGACCCTCGGGTCAAGCCCGAGGGTGACGAAGGAGGGAAAATCGAAACACGGAACCTACTCCGCCGCCGCCTTCATCTCCGGCTCCAGCACCTTGCCGGGGTTGAGAATGCCTTTCGGATCGAGCGTCCGTTTCAGCGTGGCCATCAAGGCGACTTCCGCCGGACTGCGCGACCAGCCGAGATAGGGCCGCTTCTCAAGCCCGATTCCGTGCTCGGCCGAGACCGACCCGCCAATCTGCCTGAGCGGGCCATAAACAATCTCTTCCACCAACCGCCGCGTCTCGGGCGTGCCGTCATGTTTGCCGACAATGACATGCAGGTTCCCATCGCCCAGATGCCCGAAGACGATGAGCTTGTGTTCGGGAATCTTCGTGGTGAGCGCCGCGCGCACCTCGTCGATATAGGCTTCCATATCGGCAATGCGCAGACTCACATCATAAGTGAAGATGGGGAAGAGATGGATCACCTGCGCCACATCATCCCGGAGCGCCCACATGGCATTCCGCTCCGCCTCGCTTTTGGCGATCACCGCATCGCTTGCCAGCCCCGCCTCTAGCGCGTTCATCAGCGCATTTTCAAAGCGCGGCGTGTCCTCTTCCTGATTGCCGCCAAGCGACTCGATGAGCACATAATAAGGCGTGCCGTGCGGCAGCACGGGCCGCCCCGCCGCAGGCTCGGTGGTCACGAGCTTGTAGAAATCCTCCCACATCACCTCAAAGGCCGACAGCGTGCCGCCCAGCGCCGCCTCCATGTGCCGGAGGAGCTTTGGCAGATTCTTGAAATCCTGAACGGCCACAAAACCCGTGTCCTGGCTCTTTGGCGCGGCGCGCAGGCGCACCACCGCGCGGGTCACAACGCCAAGCGTGCCTTCCGAGCCGATGAAAAGCTGCTTCAGGTCGTAGCCCGCATTATTCTTGATCATCTGGTTCATGGCGGGAATGACCGTGCCATCGGCCAGCACCGCTTCAAGCCCCAGCACCATCTCGCGCATCATGCCATAGCGCAGCACCCGGTTGCCGCCCGCATTGGTGGCAATGTTTCCGCCGATGGTGGCAGAGCCGCGCGCGCCCAGATCGAGCGGAAAGAAGAAGCCTTTCTCCTCCGCCGCATCGCAGGCCGCTTCCAGCGGCACACCCGCGCCCAGCGTCATGGTGCCGGACACCATGTCGATATCTTCGATCTTGTTCAGCCGTTCCAGCGACAGCGCAATCATGCCCTCCGCATTACCGCCTTCCACAAGCCCCGTCTTGCCACCCCAGGCCACGACGCCCTGTCCCACCGCATGGCATGTCTTGAGAATGAAGGAAACGTCCTCCGTCGAACCGGGCCGCACCACCGCCAGCGGCGTGCCCAAATGGCTCCACCCGCCTTGCGCCTTTTCTTCGGCGGCCTCGCCAGTCAGCACCGCGCTTTCGCCCAGTTTTGCCTTGAGATCGTCAACCACACCCATGACCATTCCTCCCGGTGGCTTTACGTTGGGGAAGTCTAGCACAAGCCCGCGCCGTCCGTCGCTACCCCGTCAGCACCCGCGACACTGCCTGTTTCCACCGCCCATAGCGCCCATCCGCCTCCCCGCGGTCCATCGCGGGCGACAGCGCCTTGTCGCAGCGCCACTTGGCGGCAACATCATCCGTGCTCTGAAAAACACCCGTCTGCAATCCGGCGAGATATGCCGCCCCAAGCGCCGTCGTCTCAATGACTTCCGGCCGCTCCACCGGGCAGCCGATCGTGTCGGCAAGGTTCTGCAGGAACCAGCCATTCGCCACCATGCCGCCATCGACACGCAGCTCATTGGGCTTTGAAAGTCCTGCCGCTGCCATATCTGCGCCCATCGCCTCCATGAGATCGCGCGTCTGAAAGGAGACGGACTCAAGGCCCGCCCGCACCACATCCGCCGCATGGGTGTTGCGCGTCATGCCCAGAATGGCACCGCGCGCATGAGGGTCCCAATAAGGCGCGCCAAGCCCCGTAAAGGCCGGCACAAGGATCACCTGCGTATCGGGGTTCGCTTCCGCCGCCAGCTTTTCAGACTCCGCTGCCGTGGCAATGAGTTTCATTTCATCGCGCAGCCACTGCACCGTCGCCCCCGCCATGAAAATCGAGCCTTCCAGCGCGTAACTCACCTCCCCGCCAAGCCGGTAGGCAACCGTCGTGAGCAGGCGGTTAGTCGACGGCGTGAAAGAAGCGCCCGTATTCACCAGCGCAAAACAGCCCGTGCCGTATGTGGACTTCATCATCCCCGGCTTGAAACAGGCCTGCCCCACAACAGCCGCCTGCTGGTCCCCGGCAACGCCCGCAATCGGCACCGCCTCGCCCAAAATGTCCTTCTCCGCCATGCCGAAATCCGCGCAGCAATCCTTCACCTCCGGCAACAGCGCGCGCGGAATGCTGAACCATCCCAAAATCTCGTCATCCCAGTCCTGCGTACGGATGTTGAAAAGCATCGTGCGGGAGGCATTCGTCGCATCCGTGACATGCGCCTTGCCGCCGGTCAGGTTCCAGATCAGCCAGCTATCGATGGTGCCCGCCGCAAGCTCGCCTTTCTCTGCCCGGTCCCGCGCGCCTTCCACATGGTCGAGCAGCCAGGCGAGCTTCGTGCCGGAAAAATAAGGATCGAGCAGCAGCCCCGTCTTTTCCTGAACGGCAGGCTCCTTGCCTTCTTTCTTCAGCCGCGCGCACAGATCCGCCGTCCGCCGGTCCTGCCAGACAATCGCATTGTGAAGCGGCTTGCCGCTCGCCCGCTCCCAGAGCACCAGCGTCTCGCGCTGATTGGTAATGCCGATACCGGTGATCTTCGGACCGCCCGCCTTTTTCAGCGCCTCGCGGCACACGGCCACCGTGTCCTGCCAGATGCCCGCCGCCTCATGCTCCACCCACCCATCAGCAGGATAGATCTGCGGAAATTCCTTCTGCGCCACGGAAAGCACGCGCCCGGCGGCGTCGAACACCAGCGCGCGGGAGGATGTCGTCCCCTGATCGATACTCAAAATCGCGTGATCCGCCACGTCTCCCCCCTCAAACTATGGTCTTTTCTCACAGGCTAACTGCTCCCTGCCCCCGCGCAAGGCCTTCCCTGCGTCCAAAGACCTCTTATATGGCAGGGGAGAAAGCCACCGCGAGATATGTTAAAAGAGCCTCATGAGTGAAACCGCGCCCATAGAGTTCCAGACGCCGTCCCCCAAGGGTCAAATGATCGACCCCTTTGGCCGGGCCGTGACTTACTTGCGCGTCTCGGTAACGGACCGCTGCGACTTCCGCTGCACCTATTGCATGGCCGAGCACATGACCTTCCTCCCGAAGAAGGACCTGCTCTCGCTGGAGGAACTGGACCGCGTCTGCCGCGCCTTCATGCGCAAGGGCGTGCGCAAGCTGCGCCTCACCGGCGGCGAACCGCTGGTGCGCCGGGACATCATGACCCTCATCCGCTCCCTCGGCGCGGAGGTAAAGGCCGGCAATCTCGACGAGCTGACGCTCACCACCAACGGCTCCCAGCTCACCCGCTTTGCAGATGAGCTTTATGAAGCAGGCGTGCGCCGCATCAACGTGTCCCTCGACACGCTCGATCCGGAAAATTTCGCGAAGATCACCCGCTGGGGCCGCCTTGAACAGGTGATTGAGGGCCTTGAAGCGGCGCGGCGTGCGGGCCTTCAGATCAAGATCAACACCGTCGCCCTCAAAGGCGAAAATGAAGACGAACTCCCCGCCCTCATCGACTGGGCACATGGGGAAGGCTTCGACATCACACTGATCGAGACCATGCCGCTTGGCGACATCGACGGCGACCGCACGGACCAGTATCTACCGCTTTCTAAAGTCCGCGAGCGCCTGGAAAGCCGCTGGACCCTCTCGGACATCCCCTACAAGACCGGCGGCCCGGCCCGCTATGTGGAAGTGAAAGAGACAGGCGGCCGCCTCGGCTTCATCACGCCGCTCACGCATAATTTCTGCGAAAGCTGCAACCGCGTGCGCCTCACCTGCACCGGCCAGCTTTTCATGTGCCTGGGGCAAGACGACGATAAAGACCTGCGCGCAGCCGTGCGCGCGAGCGAAGGCGATGAGGTGCTGGAAGCCGCCATCGATGAAGCCATCTCCCGCAAGCCCAAAGGCCACGACTTCATCATCGACCGCAAACGCCAGGCCCCCGCCGTCAAACGCCACATGTCCATGACAGGCGGGTGAGCCCGGCATCAAAAAAGCCCCGTCATGCCCCGCTTTATGCGGGGCATCCACGGAGACATTCTCAGTCGCTGCGGCAAGGTTCCGTGGATGGCCCGGACAAACCGGGCCATGACGACATTAGGTGATGTCATACATCACCCCGACACCCCAACGGTCACACCCAACAAAAAGGCCGGGGAAAACCCCGGCCTTTCAAACCTCACTCCGCCGCTTTCGCCTGCGCCCGTGCAGGCGCCAGATCCGGCGGCATCGCCTCCTCGCGCAGAGCCGCAATCACCTCATCGATTGGCGCCACCGTCTGGTCTTTTGAACCCAAACGCCGCACGGAGATCGTGCGCTCTTCCGCCTCGCGCCGCCCCGCCACCAGAATGACCGGCACTTTGGCGACGGAATGCTCGCGCACCTTGTAGTTGATCTTCTCATTGCGCAGATCGAGCTCCACCCGGATACCCGCCGCGCGAAGCTGTTCATAGACTTCCTGCGCATAATCATCCGCGTCAGACGTGATCGTCACCACTGCCGCCTGCACAGGCGCCAGCCAGAGCGGGAACTTGCCTTCATAGTTCTCGATCATGATGCCGATGAACCGTTCCAGCGTGCCCAGCACCGCCCGGTGCAGCATCACGGGCCGGTGGCGCTCGCCATCCTCACCCACGTAAGAGGCATCGAGCCGTTCGGGCAGCACGAAATCAAGCTGCAGCGTGCCGCATTGCCACGTCCGCCCAATCGCATCGCGCAGGTGGAATTCGAGCTTCGGCCCGTAGAACGCGCCCTCACCCGGCGCAAACTCGAAGTCGAGCCCCGCCGCATTCAGCGCGTTCTCAAGGCCCTTCTCCGCCTTGTCCCAGACATGGTCCTCGCCCGCGCGCACCTCAGGCCGCGTTGCCAGCTTCACCGCAATGTCCGTAAAGCCGAGATCCCGATAGACCTTCTGCAGCAGCTCGCAGAACGCCACGCTCTCATCCGTGATCTGGTCTTCCCGGCAGAAGATATGCGCATCATCCTGCGTCATCTGCCGCACGCGCATGAGGCCATGCAGCGCGCCATGCGCCTCGTTCCGGTGGCAGCAGCCGAACTCCGCCATGCGCAAGGGCAGATCGCGGTAGGACTTGATGCCCTGCTTGAAGATCTGCACATGCGCGGGGCAGTTCATCGGCTTCAGCGCCATGAACTCGGCATCACCTGAAAGCACCGGCGCATCTTCCTCCGTACTCGGAATTTCATCCGGCACGACAAACATGTTTTCGCGGAACTTCGACCAGTGGCCCGACTGCTCCCAGAATTTGGACGCGAGAAGCTGCGGCGTCTTCACTTCCACATAATCGGCATCTTCGAGGCGCCGGCGGATATATTGCTCCAGCGCCTGCCAGATGCGGTAGCCCTTCGGGTGCCAGAACACCGAGCCCTGCGCTTCTTCCTGCAGGTGAAAGAGGTCCATCTCCCGGCCGAGCTTGCGGTGATCGCGCTTCTCCGCCTCCTCCAGCATGTGGAGATAGTCTTTCAGCTCTTTCTCGTTCGTCCAGGCCGTGCCGTAAATGCGCTGAAGCTGCTCGTTCTTCGCATCCCCGCGCCAGTAAGCGCCCGACACACGCATCAGCCTGAACGCCTTGCCGAGCTTGCCCGTGGAGGGCAGATGCGGCCCGCGGCAAAGATCCAGCCAGTCACCCTGCTTGTAGATGCGGATGTCCTCACCGTCGGGAATATCGTTCACAAGCTCGATCTTGTAGCTCTCGCCGATCTTCTTGAAATAGGCGATGGCCTCATCCTTGGACCAGACCTCGCGGATGATCTTCTCGTCCCGGTCGACGATCTCTTGCATCCGCTTTTCGATCTTTTCCAGATCGTCTTCGGAAAAGCGCTCTTCCCGGTGAAAGTCGTAGAAGAAGCCGTTTTCAATCACGGGGCCGATCGTGTCCTGCGTGCCGGGAAAAAGCTCCTGCACCGCCTGCGCCATCACATGGGCGGCGTCATGGCGCAGAAGTTCCAGCCCGTCCGGGCTTTCCTTCGTCACCACCTCGACGCGCGCGTCATGATCGATCTGCGAACAAAGATCGTCGATCTTCCCGTCAATCTTCACTGCCACGGCCTTCTTGGCGAGCGACTTGGAAATGCTTTCCGCCAGCTCGAACCCGTTAATGGCCTTCTCATACTCGCGGACGGAGCCGTCCGGCATCGTCAATTTAATCATCTGTCTCTCTTACCCTTGCGTGCTGTGCCCGCATCTTGAGGAGCCGCACGCCGCCCCTTTCCTGTCCTTCTCCGCCCCCAGCCGCCAGACGCCATAGCGCCAGGGCGTATAAATGGGCTGCGCCGCAAGTGCCTCTGGCACCGGGTCGAACCCGTGGCTGCCCCAAGGATGGCAGCGCAGAACTCGGGCCAGCGTCAGCCAGAAGCCCCGCCACGCCCCGTGCCGCCGCACCGCCTCCAGCCCGTATTCCGAGCAGGTCGGCAGATGCCGGCAGCGCGGCCCGATCAGCGGCGAGATCCCATAGCGGTAAAGCTGGATCAGCCCGATCATCAAAAGGCCTCCTAAAAGACCCAAAGGATTGCGCGTCTGCATCGGCTCTCCCGCATCTCAAGCGGCCGGTTTGCCCACTGTGTAGCCGGTATTCCCCCGGCGCTCAACAACAGGCTGAAGTCAGGAAAAGGCGGCTAACCGCCTCATATGTCTGGATTTTTGTGGAACGATCATGCCGCCCGGCGCGGACTCGCGGGAACGGCAGGCCCCGCGCGGCAGGCTTACGCCCCGCCGGAGCCGGTGATAGTGAGCGTGGTGGTGGTTGTGACAGCAACGGCGCGCGCGGAAACCCGGCACCCGCAAAGGCCCGCCTTCCCCGTCTCAGCGCTGTTCAACCCGAAAATCATCATCGCTCCATGCCTGACACCCAAACTATAGAAACAGGCACCCTAACCAAAGCCTAATCTTGTGGTGGCTCAAGCCGCCCCCACCTTCTCCATCGCCTTTTCCGCCGCTTCGAGCGTGGCTTCAAAGGTGAGCAGCGTGGAGGCGTGCCGGGCCTTGTAGTCGCGCACCGGCTCCAGGATTTCGAGGTCTTTCCATTTGCCGCCGGGCGCCGGGCCGCCCTCTTTCAGCATGGCTTTCATAGCGTCGCGCAAGCCCCGCAACTCGGCCACATCCGCGCCGATCACGAAATGCGCCATGATGGAGGAAGACGCCTGCCCCAGCGCGCAGGCCTTCACGTCATGAGCGAAGTCCGAAACCTTGCCATCCGTCATCTTCACATCGACGGTGACCTTCGAGCCGCAGAGCTTGGAGACAGCCGTCGCCGTGCCGTCCGGGTCGTCCAGACGGCCGATGCGGGGAATGTCCCCGGCATATTTCAGAATGCGCGCGTTATAAATGTCGTCGAGCATGTCTCGTCCTGTTGGCCTGGCGGTCCTCTTACCCGGCCACCCGCCACTTCGTGCCGTCCGGCCCGTCCTCGATGGCAACGCCCATTTCAGTTAGCGCATCGCGGATGCGGTCGGCCTCGGCGAAATCCTTGGCCTTGCGGGCATCAAGCCGGGCGGCGATCAGCCGTTCCACTTCCTCTGCATCAATATGGGCGCTCCCGCCCGCCTGTTCAAACCAGGCTTCCGGGTCCTGCTGCAAAAGACCGATAATCTGCCCGGCAACCAGAAGCTGGCCCTTCACCCGCGCTTTGTCCGCCGCGGTTTCCGCCGTGTTGGCTTCCTTCGCCAAAGCAAAAAGCTCGGCCAGGGCCTTCGGCGTGTTGAGATCATCTTCCAACGCCGCAAGAAAGCCTTCCGGCAGGCCGGTCTCCGCCGCTTCCACATCGGCCAGCGCCCTGAGCGCCCCGTAAAGCCGGTCGAGCATGCGTTTGGCCTGCTTCAGGCCCTCGCCCGTCCAGTCCAGCGGCTGGCGGTAATGCCCGTTCAAAAGCGCAAGACGGATCGCCTCGCCCGGCGCTTCCTTCAGAAGCTCATGCACGAGAAGCACATTGCCGAGCGATTTCGACATCTTCTCCTTCTCGATATTCACGAAGCCGTTATGCATCCAGAAGCGCGCCAGCACCTTGCCGCCATGCGCGCAGGTGCTCTGCGCCACCTCATTTTCATGATGCGGAAACTGCAGATCGATCCCCCCGCCATGAATATCGATGGTCTCGCCCAGATGCTTCTCGATCATCGCCGAGCATTCGATATGCCAGCCCGGCCGCCCCCGGCCCCAGGGGCTCTCCCAGCCCGGCTGCTCGTCCGTAGAGGGCTTCCAGAGCACGAAGTCGAACGGGTTCTTCTTGTAAGGCGCCACTTCCACCCGCGCGCCCGCTTCCATCTCCTCGCTGTCGCGGCGGGAAAGCTGGCCATAATCCTTGAAGCTCGGCACATGGAAAAGCACATGTCCCTCCGCCTCATAAGCATGGCCGGAAGCGATAAGCCGCTCCATGAGTGTCACCATCGTGTCGATCGTATCCGTCGCATGGGGCTCGATATCCGGCGGCAAAACGCCCAGCGCGCCCATGTCGGAGCGGTAAATATCGGCGTATTTGTCCGTGATCGCCGAGATCGGCACGCCCTGGTCCTGCGCCGCCTTGATGATCTTGTCTTCAATGTCCGTGATGTTGCGCGCGTAAACTAGGTGCGCCGCGCCATAAAGATGGCGCAGCAGCCGCGCCAGTAGGTCGAACACCACCGCCGGGCGCGCATTGCCGATATGGGAGAAGTTGTAAACCGTCGGCCCGCACACATACATCGTGATCCGCTCCGGATCCTGCGGCGTAAAGATGTCTTTCTGGCGTGTGAGCGAGTTGTAAAGCTTGAGGGTCATGTCTAATTGGGTCTCTAAAGAAGGCGGGGCCGCTGGCAGGTCCGGGCCTTCGAAAGAAGCCCTAAACCAGCCGGTTAACGCTATGCCGGCAGCGGCAACAGAGATGGCAGGTCATTGGATCAGCCTCAAGCCCGTTCAGAGGCCGGAACCTAGCCCGGAATGACGGAAAAAGCCAGTTTTTTGCCTGTATGGGCCAAAAACAGCGATGGGCATTTGCGCATTTGCAAGGCGGACAGAGCTTGATAGCCCGTTTCTGCAAGGCTATATGCAAAGCCTAGACGGTGTCACATCATCCACAGCATGGCATAAGACCCGTGCTTGATGGGCAAAATAGGTGGCGGAGGCCCCGCTGCCTGTGACTTGAACCGGCACTTTAAGGCGCACCGTCAGCGCTCACACTGGGCCGGGGAACCCCTAAGAGATTGGTCAAAATGGATATGAATGCTGCAGTGGATAGTCTCGCCTCCTCCAACGAAAAACCCGCCCGTCCCACCCGCGAAGAAGCGGAAGCGGCGGTGCGCACCCTGATCGCATGGACCGGGGACAACCCGGACCGCGAAGGCCTGCTGGAAACCCCCAACCGCGTCGTGCGCGCTTATGAGGAGTTCTTCGCAGGCTATCAGGAAAACCCCGACGACGTGCTCGGCAAGACCTTCGAGGAAGTCGAAGGCTATGACGACATGGTCATGCTGCGCGACATCACGCTTGAGTCGCATTGCGAACACCACATGGTCGCCATTCTAGGCAAGGCGCACATCGCCTATGTCCCGACCAACCGCGTTGTCGGCATTTCCAAGCTCGCCCGCGTGATCGAGATTTACGCCAAGCGCCTCCAGACGCAGGAAACCATGACCGCCCAGGTCGTGGACACCATCAACCGCGTCTTGAAGCCCAAGGGCGTGGCCGTGCTCGTGGAAGCCAAGCACCAGTGCATGACGACCCGCGGCATCCACAAGCCCGACGTGGCGACGATCACCACGCAGTTCACGGGCGTCTTCCGCGACGATCTGCGCATGGAGCAGCGCTTCCTGCAGATGATCCGCGGTTATCAGGAAAGATAAGCGCGCCAGCGCGAAAGCAGCAAAGGCGGGAAGTATGTCCCAGTCGCTGTTCGGAGAACGGGGCGATAAGGCGGAGATCGAAGAAGGGTCCGCCTTCGCCCCGAAATTCGATGAAAACGGCCTCATCCCGATCGTCACGACGGATGCTGAATCCGGCGAACTTCTCATGCATGCCTGGATGAACGCCGAAGCCCTCGCCCAGACCATCGAAACAGGTGAAGCCGTCTATTGGAGCCGCTCGCGCGGCGAGCTTTGGAAAAAGGGTGAAACCAGCGGCCAGCTTCAGACCGTTGTCGAAATGCGCACCGACTGCGATCAGGACGCCATCTGGATCAAGGTGAAAGTCGGCGGCAATGGCGGCACCTGCCATGTCGGCTACCGCGCCTGCTTCTACCGCGTCATTCCGGTGGGTACGAAAGAACGCCCCGCAGAGTTGCAGTTCGCGGAAACGGAAAAGCTGCCAAAAGAGTAAGCGGCTCGCGTGTTGCGTGCAGCAACTGCCCGCCCCCCTCACCCAACCGTCTCCCCCAGGGGAGAGGGCTTTTTAATGGATGCTGCTCAATTTCCCTCGCCCCCATTCGGGGGAGAGGGAGGGGCCCGCTGCCGAAGGCAGTGGGAGGGTGAGGGGGCACAGCCGCATAGCACAGCCCCTTGCCCCCTCCCGCCGATATGCTGTAATGCCCGGCAAATGGACAAGGCCCCCATGCTCAAGACATCAGAAAAACCCGCCCCCAAAATCGGCATCGCTTTCGGCAGCGGCGTCGCCCGCGGTTGGTCGCATATCGGCGTTCTCCGCCGCCTGCGCGAACACGGGCTGGAACCCGACATCATCTCCGGCACCTCCATCGGCGCCCTTGTCGGCGGATGCTATGCAGCCGGCAAGCTGGACGAGTTGGAAGACTTTGCCCGCTCTCTCTCAGGGCGCGGCATTTTCAAGTTTATGGATATCCGTTTCAACGGCTCCGCGCTTTTCGGCGGCACCAAACTCGTCTCCCGCATGCAGGAACATCTGGAAGACCGCACCATTGAAGGCCTGAACAAGAAATTCGTCGCCGTGGCAACGGACATGAACACCGGCCACGAAGTCTGGCTGAAAAACGGCTCGCTGATCGAAGCCATCCGCGCGTCCTACGCCCTGCCCGGTGTTTTCGAGCCGGTCCTGAACGATGGCCGCTGGCTCATAGATGGCGCGCTCGTCAACCCGGTGCCGATCTCCGTCTGCCGCGCCTTCGACGCGCGTCTCGTCATCGCCGTCAATCTCAACCTCGATGCCTTCGGCATGTCCTCCGCGCTCAATTACCTGCGTCTTGAAGAGGAGATGGAAGCCCAGCGCGAACAGGAAGAGGAACGCGCCCGCGAACTCATGGAAGCGGAAGAGGAAGAGTTTTTCGAGGACGACGAAGACGGCCGCAGCGTGCGCCAGATGATTGCAGGGCGCCTGCGCCGCATCCGCAATTCGGACCGCACCCTTTTGCAGCAGCTATTCAAACGGGAAGCCAAGGCCGGCCCCGGCCTCACCACCGTCATGACAAGCTCGCTCAACATCGTGCAGGACCGCCTGACCCGCGCGCGCATGGCCGCCGATCCGCCGGACATCGTCATTGAGCCCGATGTCGGTCACATCAATCTGGTGGATTTCGACAAAGCGGACGAACTCATCACCCGCGGCGCCGAAGCCGCCGACCGCGCCATGCCCTTCATCGAGCGCGCGCTGGAACAGATGGGTTGAGGATGCCGCCTCACCCCGTCGCGATGTAAATCTTGAGCTGTTCAGCTTCCATTTCCGTTTCGGCGATCTTGTATTTCACAACGTCACCGATCGAAACCAGCCCGACCATCTCACCCTTGTCGAGCACCGGCACGTGACGGAAACGCCCGCCCGTCATCACACCCATGAGATGATCCACCGTGTCGGACGGCGCACAGGTAATCACATTGCGCGTCATCGTCTCAGCCACCGGCTTTCCAAGCGCGTCTTTGCCGAATTTCGAAACCGCCCGCACGATATCGCGTTCGGAGAGAATGCCCGCAAGACCGTTCTTATCCGCCACGACAATGGCACCGATACGTTTCTCGCCAAGAAGGTCCGCCGCCTGCTTCAGTGTCGCCTCCGCCGGAATCGACACAACATTGTGGCCCTTATCCTTCAAGATCGTCTCAACATACATGCCAGTCCTCCTGTTGCCCGAAGCCGTTAACCAACAGCGCCGGACTCAATCCTCCCCCATCAAGCGGCAGGCCCCGAAAAGCCTGACTTTAAAATGATGACCCCGCCTGTCCCTCTATTCAAGATGCCAAACGCGATTATACAAAGTTAAAGCGTCAGCATCCCTGCCCTAATTAGGCCGCAATGCACAGCACACTGACATCCTGACATTGGCGCTCTCATCACGCATGATGACGGGAACGAGGGGAGATTCACATGGATGGCTGGCCGCTCTGGCAGCGCCTTTACAGGAAACAGGTGAGCCGCGATCTGGACGTGTGGACCACAAAGGGCTGGGTCACCGCGCAGAACGCCGAGACAATCCGCCGCTCGCTCGACACACAGGATGGCGCAAGCCGCCTGCCCCTCATTCTCTCGCTTCTGGGCGCCGCCCTGCTTGGCCTTGGCGCGCTTTCCTTTGTCGGCGCCAACTGGCAGGAGATGCCGCGCCTGCTGCGCCTCGCCCTTCTCTTCGGC
>Ga0207828_100294_pt1 | contig 24862 bp, 19 predicted proteins | sample TtaePargueraPR_11_FD_187276 | JGI IMG/M metagenome (GOLD analysis project Ga0207828, IMG submission 187276) | Aerobic enrichment media microbial communities from Bioluminiscent Bay, La Parguera, Puerto Rico - Tt and P2 (3) (SPAdes) | ecosystem: Environmental > Aquatic > Marine > Unclassified ...
TTCAAACAAATCGAAGCTTGCACATGCAGGAGACAACAAAACCGTATCGCCTGCTTCAGCAATTTTATAAGCTATTTTCACGGCTTCAGTCATAAATTGAGTTTCCACAACAACATCAACCATATTACCGAAAGTGCTAATCAACTTTTCATTATCAACACCCAAACAGATAATGGCTTTCACTTTTTCATTGACAAATGGGAACAATTCCTTATAATCATTGCCTTTATCAACTCCGCCAACAATCCATACCGTTGGAGTGTCCATACTTTCCAATGCGTAATACGTAGCATTGACATTTGTCGCTTTGGAGTCGTTGATGTACTGAACTTTGTTGATTTTCAAAACGTGTTCCAATCGATGCTCTACACCTTGAAAGTTTTCGAGGCTTTCGCGAATGGTTTGTTTTCTAATTTTTAATAAATGAGCCACTGTTGAAGCAGCCATTTGGTTTTTTACATTGTGTTTTCCTTCTAATGCTAAATTTGCTGTCGGCATAATGATCTGGTTGTTATCTATCGTTATTTTAATATTATCGTTGTCTAAATAAGCGCCATTCTCTATAGTTTTTACCAATGAGAATGGCAGCAATGTGGATTGAATTTTATGGTTTTTGAGCCACTCATTGATGACCTCATCATCTGCATCATAAATGAGATAATCATCCTTGGTTTGGTTCATCGCTATCCTAAATTTTGAATTGATATAATTCTCAAATTTGTAATCATATCTATCCAAATGATCTGGTGTGATATTCAGCAGTACAGCGATATGAGGTTTGAAATCAACAATATCATCCAATTGAAAGCTGCTGATTTCAAGCACATAATTTGGATAATCAAATTCCAAAATCTGTTGGGCAAAACTTTTACCGATGTTACCTGATAGCCCAACCTCCAATTCTTGCTTTAGAATATGATAGGTTAAACTTGCTGTGGTGGTTTTTCCATTGCTTCCTGTTATACCGACAATGGTGGCATCGGTATATTTTGATGCAAATTCGATTTCAGATACCACCTGAATTCCATTGCCGCGAATCTTTTTTACGATTTCAACCTTATCGGGAATTCCAGGACTTTTCATCACGATGTCAGCATTCAATATCTTTGATTCTGTATGTTGCTCATCTTCAAATTCAATCTCATTATGTTTAAGAACGTCTCTGTATATTTCCTTTATCTTTCCTTTATCTGACAGGAAAACTTCATAGCCTTTCGCCTTGCCCAAAAGCGCTGTTCCTACACCGCTTTCGCCTCCTCCAAGAATCACTAACCGCTTCATACTATCGGATTTTAAGCGTTACTATTGAAAGTATTGCCAGTAAAATGCCTACAATCCAAAATCTGGTGACGATCTTACTTTCGTGATATCCTGATTTTTGATAGTGATGATGCAATGGCGACATCTTGAAAATTCGTCTCCCTTCGCCATATTTCTTCTTTGTATACTTGAAATAGCTCACTTGCATAACCACTGATAAATTTTCAGCTAAAAAGATGCCGCACAACACAGGAATTAACCACTCTTTACGAACTGCAATGGCGATGACGGCAATAATTCCACCAATGGTTAAACTTCCTGTATCTCCCATAAAGACTTGAGCAGGATAGGTATTGTACCATAGGAAACCAATCAATGCACCCACAAAAGCCGTAATGTAAATAGTGATTTCCTCCACTCTCGGGATATACATAATGTTGAGATATTCTGAAAAAATGATGTTACCCGAAACCCACGCAAAAATCCCAAGGGTTAGTGCGATGATTGCAGAAGAACCTGCAGCCAGCCCATCAATTCCATCGGTTAGATTGGCGCCATTTGAAACAGCAGTAATAATGAAAATGCTGACCAAAATGAACACAATCCAAGCATAGGGTTTTAAATCTTCATCAAACCAAGTGATAATGTCGGCATAGTTAAATTCATTTTCCTTGACAAATGGAATAGTCGTTTTAGTTGATTTTTCCTCATATGAGAACTGTTTTTCAACAGAACCATTATCTGTCACAATCTCTTGCTGTTGATTTTGAGGAAGTTCTTCCCTTACGGTTACTTCTGGATGAAAATAAAGAGTTAAACCTACGATCAGACCTAAACCAACTTGGCCCATCACTTTGAATTTACCTTTTAAACCTTCCTTATCCTTTTTGAATTTCTTGATGTAATCATCAATAAAACCGATCGTTCCCATCCAAAGTGTGGTCACAATTAATAGGATGATGTAGATGTTTTCCAACTTTGCCAATAGCAAAACAGGAATAAGCGTCGCCATAATGATAATGATCCCACCCATCGTTGGCGTACCAGCCTTTTCTACTTGACCTTCCAAGCCAAGATCGCGAATGGTTTCTCCGACCTGTTGTTTTTGTAAAAATCGAATAATACGTTTACCGAATATGGTAGAAATGCCCAACGACAAAATGATTGCCATAGCCGCTCTAAAGGTGATAAACCCAAATAGCGATGCTCCTGGAATCTGGAAGTGCTTTTCTAAATATTCGAATAGGTAATACAGCATACTATTTTTGCAATTGTTTTAAAAATTCCTGTACTATTTTAAAATCATCAAAGTCTGTTCTCACACCTTTGATTTCTTGATATGTTTCGTGCCCCTTTCCAGCAATGAGGATAATGTCATTTGGCTGGGCCATCTGACAGGCAGTTTTTATTGCCTGTTTTCTATCTACAATCGATACAGTTTTCTTGAAATTTTGCGGTTCCACGCCTTTTTCGATGTCCTCTATGATTGCTTCAGGGACTTCGCTACGCGGATTATCACTTGTGAAAATGACTTTCGTACTCAATGCAGAAGCGATGTGGCCCATTTTAGGACGTTTAGTCTTGTCTCTATCACCTCCACAGCCCACAACTGTAATTAATTCTTCATTTTTGGTTCGAATGCTGTTTATGGTCTCCAAGACGTTTTGCAATGCGTCAGGTGTATGTGCATAATCTACAATTGCCGTAATTTTTTCATCAGAAATCAAATATTGAAAGCGGCCGCTGACACTTTCCAATTCGCTTATCAATCGAAGGTTTTCAACTTTCTCCAATCCGAGCAAATCAGCTGTCGCGTAAATAGCCAAAATGTTGTAGGCGTTGAAATTGCCAACCAATCGTGTCCAAACCTCGCTATCATTAACTTTCAACAACAGACCTCCAAATTGATTCTCGAGAATTTGCGCCTTGAAATCAGCATAGGTTTTTAAAGCATAAGTGAATTTTCGAGCTCTTGTATTTTGAAGCATTACCAAGCCATTCTTATCATCAATATTGACCAATGCGAAAGCGTCCTTCGGAAGATTGTCAAAAAACAATTTTTTCACATCGCGATATTCGGCGAACGAATTATGATAATCCAAATGGTCGTGAGAAAGATTGGTAAAAATACCTCCTTCAAATCGCAACCCTTCAGTTCTATGTTGATGAATACCGTGAGAACTCACTTCCATAAAGCAATACTCGACGCCTTCATCATTCATCAAACTCAAATATTTGTTTATTGTGAGTGAATCTGGTGTGGTGTGAGTCGCTTTAAACTCTTGGTTATCAACCAAAATTTTTACTGTTGACAGCAAACCAACCTTGAAACCAGCTTTCTTAAACAATTGATACAATAAGGTGGCAACCGTTGTTTTTCCATTGGTACCAGTAACTCCTACTAGTTTTAGGTTTTCGGAAGGGTTTTTGTAAAAATTGGAAGCCATAAATGCCAAAGCTTTGCTGGCACTTTCAACTTCTATATAAGTGATACCATTTTGAAGATTTGCAGGAAGAGTTTCACACACAATCGCCACAGCTCCTTTTTCTATTGCTGAATCTATAAATTGGTGACCATCAGAAAGTGTACCTTTGATAGCCACAAACACATCACCTTTGGACACATTGCGTGAATCAAAATCAACAGCATTGACTTGCACACTCGTGCTGCCAACAACCGCATTGATGGTGACTTTATATAATATGTCTTTTAATTCTGTCATTAAATATTAAGGATGACTGTTTGATTTTTTTGAACTTTGGTTCCCTTATTAATCGATTGTTTTTTGATGATTCCGACGCCTTCTACTTTCACTTTCAAACCCATATTTTCCAACAAGGAAAGTGCATCCATAGTTGGCATACCGATTACATCTGGCATAATTGTTTTATAGGTTTGAGCCACGTCATAGTAGTTTTCAAAATCCTTTTGGACGATGGAATTCTTGAAATCCAAAGTTTTCACCTCATCGGTAATAGGTGTATCAGTAAATATTTTTTGGGCGATAGCCTTAAAAACCGGACCAGAAACATCGGCACCATAATATCCTTTTTTGGTACTTGGCTTGTGAATCACCACAATGCAAGAATATTTTGGATTTTCCGAAGGGAAATAGCCTGCGAAAGACGAGATGTATCGTTTGTTTTCGGCCCAATCTGCCATCCAATATTCCGTTTGAGCTGTTCCTGTTTTTCCAGACATGGAGAATGTGGGAGAATACAAACCTTTTCCAGTTCCTCTTACAACAATATTTTTAAGAATTGCCTGAAGTTTCTTTGTGGTTTCATCAGAACATATCTTATTCTCAATCACCTTTTTTTCGACTTTCTCAATGGTTTTATCAAATTCTCTAACCTCTCTCAAAAAGTGAGGTTTCACCATCTCACCATCATTGGCAATAGCATTATAAAAAGACAAAGTCTGTAAAGGTGTTAAGCTCAAATTGTAGCCATACGCCATAGACGGCAAGGCATTTTTACTCCATTTTTTATCACCAGGCTCTGGAATATCTGGTTGACCTTCACCTATAATGGCGACTCCAAGCGGTTCATTGAGATGCCAGCTTTTAATTCTGTTAATGAATTTGCTCGGATTTTTGCTGTAATAATCATCGATAATAGTTGCGAAACCAATATTTGAAGACACTTCTAATGCTCTTGCCACAGAAATCTTTCCGTAACCTCCATGATGGGAGTCAAAAATATTTCGACCATAAAAACGTTTAACTCCAGATCCAGTATCTACAACATCAGATGTATCAACCACTTTATCCTCTAACGCAGCGGCCAGAGCCATCAATTTAAATGTGGAACCTGGTTCGTGCGATTCGCCAACAGCATAATTCAGTTTTTCATAATAGAAACCATCTTTTGTCTTTCCAAGGTTTGAAATAGCCCTGATTTCCCCCGTTTTCACTTCCATCACCACAACACAGCCGTGTTCGGCCTCATAATACTCCAACTGCTTCAACAGAGCGTGGTGTGCTATATCCTGTATATTGACATCAATGGTTGTATAAATATCATAGCCATCCTTTGGTTCTACTTCGTTGTAATCCGCAATTGGTTTCCATTGACCTTGACCTATTTTTTGTTTCCAACGATGCCCATCAACACCTCGTAAATATTTACTGCCAAAAGCGCCATCGATACCAGCGCGAGTTACAGTTCCATCATCTGAAAATCGCTCGTATCCAATACTACGTTGTGCGATGCCACCCATTGGATGCTCACGCTTGGTGGTTTGTTCTACAATTAATCCGCCTTTAAAAGCACCCAATTTTAACAAAGGAAAGTTTCTGATTCTTGTATAATCTGTATAACTGATATTTCGAGCCAACAGAAAATACCTGTTCTTATTGGCTCTTGCTTTTCGCAATTCATTTTGGTAATAACTGGATGACTTGCCGCTATATTTTGAAAGTGAATCACTTAAAGGTTTAACATATTTTTCGAATGTAGTCGTTGTTGGCGTCAAGGCATCGAAACGTATATCGTATTTTGGAATTGATGTTGCAAGCAAACTCCCATCCACAGCGTACACATTACCTCTATTGGCAGGAATGACAACATTCTTGATGGTGCGCTCTTCTGCCAACTCTCTGTACTTGTCACCTTGCACAAATTGAATATTGAACAACTTAAATGCCACAGCAAGTGCAAAAACAAACATGATGCTTGCAACTACATACAATCGGTTCAATATGCTTTTTTCAGTGACTGCCACTTAATTCAATTTTCTTCTGATGCTACTTTTATTTTCTTTGGTGGAATTACAGATGGCGCAATTCCTTTTTCTGACATTTTATTGACGAGAGCCGACTCCATTTTAAGCTTCATCAACTTTGAGCGACCATCCACAAAAAGTGAACGCCATTCTTTAACTTCATTATTCAATCGTGCAATGTCATGCACCTTTTTGTCTGCACTATGCGAGCTCGCAATCATGATAATGGCCAAAAACGAAATGAAAAGGATGATCCTCCAATTTTTGAACGAATCATCGCTGATTAAAAACTTCCCTTTCAATATGCTGTACAAGCTTTGCTTCATAGTTTTTCTGCAATTCTCAATTTGGCGCTTCGAGCTCTATTGTTCTCTTTTATTTCTTCTTTTGATGGAACTATCAATCCATTGACTTTTTGAAGTGGCACTTCAAAATTTCCAAATACATCTCGCTCCGGTTCACCTTCAAACATTCCATTTCTGATAAAGCGTTTGACCAATCGATCTTCTAATGAGTGATATGAGATGAAACTCAAGCGACCACCTTTTTTCAATATTTCAGGTGTTTGTAGCAGCAATTCCTTTAAAGCTTCAATTTCCTGATTGACCTCGATGCGGATGGCTTGATAAATTTGAGCCAACACCTTATGCTCATTTTTATGCTTAACAAACTTTTTCAAGACATTTTTCAATTGCTCGCTAGTCTTGATTTCTGTTTTACTTCTTTCCTCAACAATTACTCTTGCCATCGCTGGAGCTTGACGCAATTCGCCATACTGCAACAATACATTTTTGATTTGCTCCTCCTCATAATTATTGATGACGTGATATGCCGAAAGCTGACTATCTTGATTCATTCTCATATCCAATTCGGCCTCAAATCGAGTGGAAAAACCACGTTCGGCAACATCAAATTGATGGGACGATACACCAAAATCAGCCAAAATCCCATCTACCTCCTTCACACCATAAAACCTCAAAAACCGTTTGATATATCTAAAGTTTTCATTTATCAATGTGAAGCGTTCGTCATCGATTTTATTTAAAAGAGCGTCCTTATCTTGATCAAAGGCGTAAAGTTTTCCGTTCGGACCCAATCGTCTTAAAATTTCACGACTGTGGCCACCACCACCAAAAGTCACATCCACATAAACACCATCTGGTTTTACATCCAAACCATCAACCGTTTCTGTAAGTAAAACTGCATTATGATATATCATTGTCATCATCTTGTCCCATGACTTCTTCTGCTAAATCAGCAAAATCACCTGTGGCATCATCAATGGCTTGTTCGTATTTATCCTTGTCCCAAATCTCAACAATATTGATTGCCGAAGACACCACAATATCCTTTGTGATATCAGCAAACGCCACCAGGTCTTTAGGAATCAACAATCGCCCTGTAGCATCAACCTCTACAACTTTGACTCCAGCGGTAAAACGTCTGATGAAATCATTGTTTTTCTTCTTGAACCTATTAAGTTTATTGACCTTTTGCATTAAGGCTTCCCATTCTGTCATTGGATACAATTCCAAACACGGTTGAAACACCGCTCGCTTTAACACAAATCCATCTTGAAGCACAGGCAACAGCTGCTTTTTGATGGCAGAAGGGAGCATAAGCCTTCCCTTGGCATCTACTTTGCATTCGTATGTTCCTATTAATGAGCTCAAAATGATTGATTTGTAATTGTAACGACTAGATTTCAAATATATTGAAAATATTACCACTTTTTACCACATTCTACCACTTTTGTTCATAAGTTTTTAATTTGAAGGATCTTTCAAACCGAAAATCGTAATTTTAAATTATCTATAAAATTGACAATCAATTAGTTAAAATAAGTGTGGAAAAATGGTAGATTATTGTCGAAAACTATTCTGGAGACATTCATTGTAAGATGATTGAAAATAAAATTATATTTCTACGAAATACCTATATTTGTTCTTTGGAAATAGACCAACCAGTTGATGAGATACCGTTTAAAAAAAGAAAAAAACTACAGCTATATTGAAGAAGGCGAAGGGCAACCAATCATTGTGCTTCATGGGTTGATGGGAGGCTTGAGTAACTTTGATGCTGTTTTGCATTACTTTGGCGGAAAAGGCTATAAAGTCATTATTCCAGAACTACCGATATACACAATGTCATTGTTAAAAACCAATGTGAGGAGTTTTGCCAAATATCTTCACGATTTCATCGCCTTTAAAGGTCTGGACAATGTGATTCTGCTTGGTAATTCGCTTGGAGGTCATATTGGTTTATATCACACGAAATTATACCCTGCAAAAGTAAAGGCGTTAGTAATCACTGGAAGTTCCGGTTTGTACGAAAGCGCAATGGGTGGCGGCTATACGAAACGCGGTGATTATGAGGTGATCAAGAAGAAAGCACAAGATGTTTTTTATGATCCTGCCGTTGCAACAAAAGAAATCGTTGATGAAGTTTACGAAACTGTCAATGACCGTAATAAGCTAATTAAAACACTCGCCATTGCAAAGAGCGCCATTCGACACAATATGGCGAAAGATCTACCAAATATGAATCTTCCAGTTTGCATAATTTGGGGGAAAAATGACAACGTGACACCACCAGACGTGGCTGAAGAATTTCACGAACTACTACCTGATTCTGAACTGTTTTGGATTGATAAATGTGGACACGCTGCTATGATGGAGCATCCTGAAGAGTTCAATAAAATTTTAGATGATTGGTTTCAGAAAAGAAAACTATAACTTTGAAATTGAAGTTGAAGTTGAAGTTGAAGTTGACTGATGACCGAAGACCGATGACTGCAAACTGAAGACTGAATACTGAACACTAAAGTCACAAAAATGTTGATTAAAACTGCAGAGTTTGTAATGAGCAATTCTGATGTTGCTAAATGTCCGAAAGACCAATTGCCTGAATATGCATTTATCGGTCGAAGCAACGTTGGGAAATCTTCTCTTATCAATATGTTGACCAACCATAAAAATTTGGCCAAAACCTCTGGACGACCTGGGAAGACACAGCTAATCAATCATTTTTTGGTTAATAAAAATTGGTTTTTGGTAGACTTACCAGGCTATGGTTATGCCAAAGTCTCCAAATCTGCGAAGAAAAAATTTCAGAAGCTCATTACTGATTATTTTGAAAAACGTCAACAGCTTGTGAATGCATTTGTATTAGTTGACATTCGTCACGAGCCACAGAAAATAGATTTGGAATTTATGGAGTATCTTGGTGTTAGCGAAATTCCCTTCTCCATCATTTTCACAAAAGCTGACAAATTGAAACCCAAAGCCATTGAACGCAATGTTCAAGCTTATACTGATGAATTATTGAAAACTTGGGAGGAAACACCAGCATATTTTATAACCTCATCAACTTCATCTGCAGGTCGTGATGAAGTGCTTCAAAGCATTGATGACATCAACAAAGAAATCAATTCCTTAAAACAAAACTAACCCTTCACATCCAAGGCATCTCTCAATGCGTTGCCAATCAGCATAAAGGACATTACCAATAGCATAATGCAAATCCCTGGAATCAGTGCCAAGTAAGGTTTACCAAGGATGATGTAATTATAATGGTCTTTGATCATTGCACCCCAACTTGCCATAGGAGGCTGCGCTCCAATACCAAGGAAACTTAAACCACTTTCCACCAATATGGCAGCTGCAAAATTGGCCGCGCAAATAACAATGACAGGTGCCATTATATTTGGCAGAATATGTTTAGATATAATCCTGAAATCAGTAAAACCTAAAGCTCTGGCTGCTGTGACATACTGCATTTCTTTGACACTTATGATCTGTCCTCTAACCACTCTTGCCACTTCCACCCACATTGTTAAACCTACCGCAATAAATACTTGCCAAAATCCTTTACCCAAAGCAAGTGTAATTGCGATCACCAATAAAAGCGTTGGGATAGACCACGTGACGTTGATGATCCACATAATAACGGCATCAACTTTTCCACCAAAATAACCAGCCAAACTTCCCATAAAAACGCCTATAATCAATGAGATAAAGACTGCAACAAATCCTATGAAAAACGAAATCCGCGCTCCAATCAAAATTCTACTTAAATAATCTCGACCATATTTATCTGTACCAAATAAAAATGTTCTCTCCTTAATGTAATCTTGAAATTTTCCATTTGGAAAACTTGATAATGACAAATGCTTGGTTGCTCCTTCCAGCCCGTCAGAAGCGTATTCTGTATAGATTAAATCCTCATTTTGAATACTGTAAGCTGCAATAGGAATTTCAGTATCTGTGTTTTTTATTCCAAAGAATATTTTTGAAAAAAGTGTTTGGTTGTTTTCCAGTTGAGAAGGAATTGTCAGCATTTTCACCTTAAACCCAGGTTTTTTGGAATGGATGGACAAATGCATCTGATTGGCGTTTTGAGAGTCATCTGGCGCCAAAACATAGGCAAAAATTGAAACCATCCCAATAATGACAATAAGCCAAAAACTCAAAACGCCCCAAAGGTTCTTTTTGAACTTTTGGAGCGCTAGATAAGATAGTGAGCTACTAGATTTGCTCATTTATTGTTTCGTATTTGTGGCAACTTTTGTTTTAACAGGATAAGACATTTTTAAATCGTGCAATACATTTAATGCTTCTTCAATATAAACGTCTTGACTCAAGCTTTTGTGCCAACGATCGCGTTTTTCTTTCAAAATCGTGTCAACACTCATTTGCTTCATTTCATATGGCAACGATTTGAATGTCAAATTTGTTTTATAGTCCGACAACTTTTCAAAACGTTTCGCCTCTTCTTCGTTCAATTTGATTTGAGCTTTGTAATCATCATAGTTAAGAGAATAACTTTCCTTATCCCTGATTTTCTTAACCCATTGCGCATTTTGATCAATCAATTGCAATTGCTCATTATTTGCCATTCTATCTTTACTTTTTTGAATGGCAGCATCATAATCATAGTAATTTTCAAAAACAGTATAAGGTACAGCTTCAATTTTATCCCAAGCTAATGGGTTTTCTTGATCTTTTTCACCAACATTGATATAACTGTATCTGTCCGGAACGATCACATCACTCTTAACCCCTTCCAACTGCGTTGAACCTCCGTTGATTCGGTAGAATTTTTGAGTCGTGAATTTCAATGCTCCCATATCACCATTGGTGTTGTTTCGCACCATTCGGTTTAGATCCAGCACATTTTGAACGGTTCCTTTTCCGTAAGTTTGCTTACTTCCTATAACAATTGCTCGTTTGTAGTCTTGCATCGCAGCGGCCAAAATCTCTGAAGCAGAAGCTGATAACTCATTCACAAGAATTACCAGAGGACCATCCCAAACAATAGATCTGTCTTTATCTGACAATACTTCTCTTTCTTCACCTGCCGATTTTACTTGAACGATTGGACCATCTTTAATAAAAAGCCCACCCATATCAACAACGGTCTGTAACGAGCCTCCACCATTGTTTCTCAAATCAAGTACTAGACCTTCCATACCTTGCTCTTTAAGACGCTCAATTTCAAGTTTGAGGTCGGAAGCTGCATTTCGCTTGTTATAATCTTCAAAATCAACGTAGAATTTCGGCAAATTGATTACTCCAAAAGTTTTGCCATCTTTTACAACAGTCGATGATTTTGCATAAGTTTCTTCCAATTCGACTACATCTCTTGTTATTGTCAAATCCTCGATCGTTCCATCCACTTTTTTGATTGTTAAAATAACATTAGTGCCTTTTGGACCCTTGATGAGTTTAACAGCATCATCAAGACGCATTCCAACCACATTGACAGCTGGTTCGTCACTATCTTGTTTTACTTTAAGGATTTGATCACCAACTTCCAATTCATTTTGTCTCCAAGCAGGTCCACCACTGATAATTTCGTTAATTGTGATGACATCCATTTTTTTCTGAAGTCTTGCACCAATTCCTTCAAAATTTCCAGACATTGCCACATCAAAACGATCTTTTTCTTCTGGTGCAAAATAGAACGTATGCGGATCAAACTCTTCTACAATAGCATTGATATACACTGAAAACCAATCTTTTCGTTGTCTATCATCAATAAACTCATAAAGTTCATCCAAAGATTTAAGCGTAGATGCTCTTGCTTCTTTTTCTAATTCGGTAAGAGATTTTTTTACTGTAGACTTCTCTACACTTTTATTTTCTTCAATACTTTCAAAATCAACATTACTAACATCCTTTAAATTCTGTTTGTTGGCATAGGTGTTTTCCTGTTGCGAAATCAAGTCATCATAATTGGCAATCGTAGAAAATTTTAACTGTTGTCTCCAACGGTTTTTCATATCTTTTTTAGAATTCACATAGCCTAAATTCTCATAATCTGTAGAAAACTCTTCTTTGATATCAAAATTGAAAGGCTCGGCAAGCACTTCTTTGTAAATAGCTTTTGATTCTTCAAGACGTTTCAATAAGCGTTGATGTGTCAAATTGAAAAATGAAATGTCATATGCCTTGATTTGATCATCCAATTTATCTTGATAAGCCTTGAATTCATCAATATCTGATTGATAGAAATAGCGTTTGAACGGATCTAACTGATCTAGATAATTATTGAAAACGTGTTCCGAAAAATCATCGTTGATGTCTTTAGGTGTAAAATGTCCTTGCTCGAGAACATAGGTTATCAATTGAATGAGCAATTTATCTTTATCAGGATCTTCAAATTTCTTTGTTGTAAAGCTGCAAGATGCAAATGCCATCAACAAAATCAATAACAATAGCTTATAATTCCTTTTCATTGTATTCATCTGTTCTTTTTTATTCGTTTTTCATTGGTAAGATGTCTGTCAAAATTCAGCTGAAATATCACTTTCCTTATCTTCACCAGACAGTTCACATATTTGGGTAAAATTCTATTTAAAAACCTTCAAATTATTCTTCAATTTATTAAGATTGAAATCGATAATTTTCACTAAAGTAAAAGAAAAAACCGTGCCAATAAAAACTGTGGCTACTAATTTTTTGTTAAAGCTAACAATATAGGTATTTCAATCGTATTTTACGTATTTTAGTGCCGTTAAAAAATTAAGAAATGTCTAAAAAACCACTTATTTTAGTAACAAACGATGATGGTATAACTGCACCAGGCGTCAGAGCCTTGATTGATGTGATGAAAGAGCTGGGAGACGTGGTGGTTGTGGCTCCCGACAGTCCTCAAAGCGGAATGGGGCACGCCATTACCATAAATTCAACACTTTTTGTTGAAAAAGTAACCGTAGATAAAGGCGAGCAAGAAGAATATAGTTGCTCTGGCACACCTGCAGATTGTGTAAAACTGGCCGTGAAACAAATTTTAAAAAGACGTCCAGATTTATGTGTTTCTGGTATCAATCACGGCTCCAATTCTTCCATTAATGTTATTTATTCTGGAACAATGAGCGCTGCGCTGGAAGCAGGAATTGAAGGCATTCCAGCGATTGGGTTTTCACTTTTGGATTACAATTGGAACGCAAATTTTGAGCATTCAAAACCATTTGTAAAAGCGATAGTTCAAAACGCCTTGAAAAACGGTATTCCGAATGGAGTTGTCCTGAATGTGAACATTCCAAACCTAGATCAAAAAGATATTAAGGGCATCAAAGTTTGTAGGCAAGCAAAGGCCAATTGGGAAGAAGAGTTTGACAAACGCAAAAATCCGCAGGGCAGAGATTACTATTGGCTGACCGGAAAATTCGTGAATTTAGATAACGGTGAAGATACCGATGAATGGGCTTTGGAAAAAGGATATGTTTCAGTTGTACCAGTGCAATTTGACCTTACAGCCCATCACGCTATGCAACATTTAAATAGTTGGAAGTTGAATGATTAAAAAAGAAGTTCTCATAGGATTTGTAGTCGGCATAATTGCCAATGCTGTTGGTCTGTTACTTGCCATTTTTATTTTTGGAAATGGCGATGGCATTGAAACCACCATCAAACAATCGATCGCTCAAGGATTTTTCACCAAACTTGTAAGTATTGGTGCCGTTATGAATTTGATAGCATTTTTCTTATTTATAAAACTAAAACGCGATTACAGAGCCAGAGGCGTAATTTTGGCAACCGTCTTGATTGCAATTGTGACCTTTTTGGTTAATTTTATCTAAATTGGATTCTACACCTTATAAATGAAATATTACATCATAGCTGGCGAAGCCTCTGGAGACTTACACGGTTCTAACCTAATGAAAGCACTCATCAAACAAGATGTGGATGCTCAATTTAGGTTTTGGGGTGGCAATTTGATGAAAAAAGTAAGCGACAATATCGCCAAGCATTATAAAGAACTGGCATTTATGGGTTTTGCTGAAGTGGTTATGAACTTAAGAACCATTTCGAAGAATTTAGCTTTCTGTAAATCTGATATTGAAAATTTTCAACCTGACGTTATTATTTTTATTGACTATTCTGGTTTTAATCTTCGAATAGCAAAATGGGCCAGAGAAAAAGGGTTTAAAACCAATTATTATGTATCTCCACAAGTTTGGGCTTCAAGAGCTGGACGAGTGAAATCCATAAAACGCGACATCGATGCGATGTATGTCATTTTACCATTTGAAAAAGAATTTTACGAATCTCAACACGATTATAAGGTCAACTTTGTAGGCCATCCTTTGATAGATGCCATTGCAAATAGAGCTCAAGTTGATGAATACAATTTTAGAGCCACACACGGCTTGGATGACAGACCTATTATTGCGTTATTGCCAGGAAGTCGCAAACAAGAAATCACAAAAATGCTCTCTGTAATGTTGAGCATTGTCAACCATTATCCTGATTATCAATTTGTGATTGCTGGTGCTCCCAGCCAAGACCGTAGTTTTTATGACAGTTTTATAAAAAATGCCAATGTATCCTTCGTGGACAACGAAACATATGATTTATTGAGCATTTCAACAGCCGCATTGGTTACTTCTGGAACAGCAACATTGGAAACTGCTTTATTTAAAGTGCCACAAGTTGTATGTTATAAAGGTGGATGGTTATCATATCAAATAGCTAAACGAATCATTACTCTCAAATATATTTCTTTGGTAAATTTGATTATGGACAAGGAAGTGGTGACCGAATTGATTCAAAATGATTTCAATTCCAAACGTCTCAAAAAAGAATTAGATCTTATCTTGACCAAAGAAAAAAGAGAACAATTATTTATGGATTATTTTGAGCTAGAGAAAAAACTTGGCGGGCAAGGTGCGAGCGAGAATGCTGCAAAACTTATTTTTAATTCCCTGAAAGATTAACCTATTTTATGAAGAAGATTGCTTTAATTTTATGTCTAATTTGTTCATTTTACAGCTGTAAATCAACAAAGCATTCTAAAAAATCATCAAGAAATACTACAACAGTTTCAACCAAATCTCCTAGAGCAGTCATTGATAATGATACTAGAAGAAACACTACGGAGATTCCAAATATCACCGAACCGAACAGCAGAAATGTCAACTTCAAAGTTGCTGAAAACATTATTGATTACGCTATGAAGTTTGAAGGTGTACGCTACAAATATGGCGGAACGGACAGAAAAGGAATGGATTGCTCCGGATTGGTCACAACTGCTTTCAGTAGCGAAGGCATTTCACTTCCACGATCCAGCAGCCAAATTGCGCTGTCAGGCGATTGGATAGATCTAAAACTCGTTCAACCAGGTGACCTTATGTTTTTTGCAACCAATGGAAAAAACAGAAACATAACTCACGTAGCCCTCGTTACGCACGTCAATGATGGTCAGGTCGAGTTCATTCATTCCACAACTAAAGCTGGTGTTATCGTCTCATCATTGGCTGACCGCTATTGGTACTTTGCCTTTGTACAGGCGCGAAGGGTTCTATGAAACTGCTCAATTTTGCTATTATCAAGTTCACCATTTGCTTGATTATAGGAATCTCGATAGCTTACATTTTCACAGTCTCTTTAGATTTTAGCATTTACACTACTCTTTGTCTATCGGTTATTCTTTTAATCGTATATCTGATAGAAAAACGAACATTCAAAAAAACTATTTGGTTTGGAATTGTATCATTCCTATTGATGATATGTCTTGGAATCCTCACTTACAACCTTCACGATCAAAGACAATTTGCTGACCATTATACCAAAATAATATCAACCGAAACCAATTCTTCCTCAGCCATTACTTTCGAAGTTCGGGAGGTTCTAAAGCCAACAGCTTATCATCATAAATATATTGTCGATATATTAAAAGTTGATAATCAATCTGTGTCAGGAAAGCTTCTATTGAATGTTCAAAAAGATTCTTTGTCCAATCCGTTAAAAGTTGATGATGTATTGATAACTGCGAATGCGATTCAAAACATCAATCCACCTTTAAATCCGTATCAATTCAATTACAGAGAATATTTGAAAAGACAATATGTATATCTTCAGGTTTATGCTGATGAGGCCTCACTTCTTAAGTTGACTTCAAACTCAAAATCAATCTTTGGTTATGCCGAAAATATCAGAGATAAGGTAACTCAAAAACTGAAAGAGAACAATTTTAAAAAGGATGAGCTTGCCATTATTGAATCGCTGCTGCTCGGTAAAAGAAAAGACATTTCACCAGACACGTACAACAACTATATCAATGCTGGTGTCATTCATATTTTGGCAGTATCTGGTCTTCACGTTGGAATTATGATGTACATTTTGTCTTGGGTATTTGCGCCTATCGGATGGTTAAAAAATGGCAATTATTTCAAAATGGCACTCGTCGTAATTCTGTTGTGGTGCTTTGCAATTATCGCTGGTTTGTCGCCTTCTGTGACTCGAGCAGTTACAATGTTTACGTTTGTCGCCATCGCAAGAAATTTAAAAAAGCCAACAAACATATTTAATACTTTGGCATCGTCAATGTTTATCTTGTTATTATTCAAACCGCTGTTTTTGTTTGAAGTAGGATTTCAATTGAGTTATGCAGCGGTTCTTTCAATTGTAATAATTCAGCCTTTAATACAAAAATTGTGGACTCCAAAAAATAAAGTCCTGAAATATTTCTGGACATTATTTTGTGTGACAACTGCAGCACAAATAGGTGTTGCGCCAATCAGTTTATTTTATTTTCATCAGTTTCCAGGACTGTTTTTCATATCAAATTTGGTGATTCTACCATTTTTAGGATTTGTTTTGGCGTTCGGAATCGTTGTGATTATTTTGGCTCTACTCGATTTTCTACCAACTTGGATTGCAAAATTTTACGAAATGGTCATTTGGGCGATGAACACATTTGTAGATTGGATAGCACACCAAGAGCGATTTATATTTAAAGATGTTTCATTTAGCATTTTAACTCTCGTCGCTTCTTATGTTTTGATTCTTGGAATCATTCATTTTTTCAAGAAACCAAATTACCATCGATTGATGACAACTTTATGCTTTATTTTGATGTTGCAAGGAGTTTCTATTTATGAGAAATATCAAAATCAAACTGATGAATTCGTCATTTTTCATAAGAGCAGAAAAACGATTATTGGCAACAAAAGCGATTCTTACGTCGAAATTTCATCAAATTTGGATAGTATATCAGTATCAAAAGAAAATAGCATTAGAAATTACAAAGTAGGCAGCTCCATCAATCACATAAAACTTTCGGAACTACAATCTATTTATTCATTTGAAAATGAAAAACTCTTGGTGATTGACAGCTTTGCGGTTTACAATGTCAAATCATTTAAGCCTGATTATGTGCTGCTTTGTAATTCTCCAAAAATAAATTTAGCCCGATTGATCGATTCGCTACAGCCAAAAACTATTGTTGCAGATGGCAGCAATTACAAAACATATGTTGAAAATTGGAAGTCAACCTGTGAAAAACGAAAAATCCCTTTCCATAGCACTTATGAAAAGGGAGCTTTTATATTGAGAAATTAAAGATTTATCCTTTAAAAACAGGAACAAACGCGGAATAGTATGTGTTAAAATCTTCCTGTGTTTTCATATCTTTATGTTTATCTTCATTAAACATCTTGAGATAAAATTCCAATTGTTGAGGATTTTGATAACCTCGAATAGGCCAGTTATATTCTGATTTTTCATCAAAGAAAATTATTGTCGGATAAGCGCTCACACCTAATTTCCTTGTAAGATCGTGAACACTATTTCTACGGTTGGCCATTTCAGCTTTGTATCCAGGATTTGAGTAAGTTACGTCTTTGTATTTTACGACATCATTACCTTCGGCATCAAATTTAACTGCGTAATAATTATCATTCACATACTTCACCACGTCAGGGTTGTGAAACGTATTTTTATCCAACATTTTACAAGGACCACACCAGCTCGTATAAACGTCCATCATTATTTTTTTAGGTTTCTTCTTTTGAAGCGCCAATGCTTCTTCAAGCGTCACCCATTTTATTTCTTGAGCTATGGCACTCCCAGCAGACATCAGTACCAAAGCAATAATCATCGTCAATTTTTTCATTTTTGTATTTTTAATCTTCAGGTTAGAAGCAAAAGTTATTCCGAACTTACAAAAAATGCTCCAAAAAGGAGCATTTTGTCTTTATTTTAACGGTATTTTCCGATTAGCGAACACCGTGCATTAGTTTCTTAATAACCGGCTGGAACACAATTGCTATAACTCCTACAGCAACCGAAACAATGGTCAACATCCAAAAGAAATAGCTAACTCCATTTTCATTTGCAATTTTGTCGATATTCTCACCGAATTTACCAGCACCTTTCATACCAATTGCAACTGCCAAATACCAAACACCAAACATAAACGCAATCATTCTGGCAGGTACCAATTTACTCACATAAGACAAGCCTACTGGCGATATGCAAAGTTCTCCCATCGTATGGAAAAGGTAAACTAAAATCAGCCATATCATACTTACAGAAGCTGTTTGCGCTCCAGGTTCGATACCTCCAGCGCCGAAAGCTACACACGCCATTCCGAGTGCCAATAAGAACATTCCTATTCCATATTTCATATTTGCGGATGGATTGTACTTACTTTCCCACCATTTTGAAAACAAAGGAGCTAATGTTATGATGAAAAGTGAATTCAATGTTGAAAACCACGAAGCTGGAACTTCAGGATTCTCATCAGAAAACTGATCATTCAGCATCCAAATGGCAACTCCCCAAACAATCACAAAACTGAATCCTAGAACAATATTGGCTATCGCATATTTTTTGAAGGTTTGCTTGAAAAGTAGATATAAAACCCAGGTAATGATGGCAAGTGGGATAATGGTCATACAGGCATTAACAACCTTAAAAATTGTCCCAGAAGTACCATCTAACACTCTATCAGTATAATCCCGAGCAAAAATGGTCAATGTTCCAGGTGATTGTTCAAAAATCGCCCAAAAGAAGATCGTCAGGAAAGCAAAGAATGACACTGCAATCAACTTCTCTTGTGTGATTTTTGAATATTGGGTTAATCTATAGATCAATAATATCACAAATAAAACCAAGGCTGTAAGGATGGCAATGTTGTTACCATTTTCACCCAAAAAGGCCAACATATTAAAGCTACCATCTGAAATAAGTGTCGCAGGCTCGTTGATAATCCATACAACACCTAAAATCACACAGAGTGCAATCACTACCAGTTGCCAAGGAGCAAATGGATTTCTTTTATCTTTATCTAAAGCTTCAATGGAATTCTCATCGGCTTTATTTGGTTTCAAACCAATATTCCCAAAGATGTTCTGGGATAACCAGAATTGAACCAATCCAAAAAACATAAAAATTCCTGCCAGTCCAAAGCCTAAACTCCATCCGACCTTTTCACCCAAATAACCGCAAAGCAAAATTCCGAAGAAAGCACCTGCATTTACACCCATATAAAAAATAGTGTAAGCACCATCTTTCTTTTCTGGTCTGTGCTGATACATCTCTGAAATAATAGAGGTCATATTTGGTTTGAAAAAACCATTACCAAATACTAACAATGCAAGCCCTAAATAAATAGACCAAGGTGTCTCAATAGCCATTGAACCGTGGCCTAGTGTCATCAAAAGTGCACCTACCAAAACTGCATATCTGTAACCGATAATTTTATCTGCAAAATAGCCTCCGAGCATTGTTGACAAATAGACAAGTCCCACATAAGAGCCGAATAATGACATAGCGTGTTCACGAGGCCACTCCCATCCACCACCAAGTATCGACGTGGTAAGGAATAGCACCAAAAGTGCACGCATTCCATAAAATGAAAAACGTTCCCACATTTCGGTAAAAAACAAAACAAATAAACCTGAAGGATGACCTAGAACTTTTGATTTAAAAAACTGGTCTGTTGAATTTTCGATCATATATAGACAATAATTAGTTAGTGCTTTTCTTCCATTAAAATTTCATCTTCTCCGCTTTCATCTGTATCGACGTTGTGCATCATTTTTTTAACAAGTGGAGATATAATCAATAGCAGTACTCCAAAAATCACTCCGGTATAAAGCAACTTTTCAAATAGATTGGTATAACTGGCTTTTGCTCCTGCCAAATCTGTCGCAACGCCACCTGTGGTATCGATACTTGCTATGTTTGCCAATAATGAAGCTATATATTCTGAACCGGCTGTTGCCAAGAACCACACACCCATCATAAAGCCAACAATTTTGCCTGGTGATAATTTAGTTACATAAGAAAGTCCTACTGGCGACAAGCACAACTCGCCCCAAGTATGAAGTAAATAGGCTAGCACCAACCAAATAATTGCAACCTTGCCAGTACCTGAAACATCAGCGCCCAACACTAAAGCTCCGAATCCCAATCCTACTAAAATTATTCCTAACGCAAACTTGACCGCTGCATTAGGATTTAAATTCTTTTTCTCAAGTTGTATCCATAGCCAAGCAAAAACTGGAGCAAAAAGGATAATGAAGATTGCATTCAAACTTAAAAAGGCTCCTGCTGGAATTTCCCCAAACATCTCTGTGGTTCTATCCAATATTCTATCCGCATATAGATTTAAGGACGTATATGCCTGTTCAAACAAAGACCAGAATATGACGGAGAAAAGAATCAATATCGTCAGCGCAAATAATCGCTCTCTTTGAACTTTGCTGCATTTCTTGAGTGCATACCATAAAATATATATTAATGATCCAGCGCCTGCAACCATCAACAAAACTTCAACAACACTATGTCTTTGTACCATTTGCCATACCACAAATATTCCCAGAATGGCCAATATGTAGATGGTCCATTCATTGCTTAATCCTAAAGGTGATTTTTTGGCAAGAAGCACAGGATCTTTAGATTCACCTTTGCCGTAAAAATACTTCTTACCCGAAACAAAAGTTATTAAACCTAGAACCATTCCTATTCCGGCCGCACCAAAACCATAATTCCATCCATAATTCTCTCCAAGCCAAGCACATACCAATGTAGCTAACGCCGATCCAAGATTGATTCCCATATAGAATATTGTAAACCCTGAATCACGTCTTGGATCACCTTTACGGTATAATTCACCAACTATAGAAGAAATGTTTGCCTTCAAAAACCCGACTCCCATAATGATTAAAGCCAGTGAGAAGTAAAAAACTTGTAATGCTCCTTCGTCTCTAACGATTACACCTTCACTCATTTCCTTTGCTGCTTCACCTTCATAAGCCATTCCTATATGACCTAAAACCAAAAGAATACCTCCAAAGGTCACTGCTTTTCTAAAACCAAGATATTTGTCAGCCAATAATCCTCCTATAACAGGCATAGCATATACCAAAGCGGCATAACTACCGACTAAAAGATTTCCTGCTGTATCAGTAAATAAATGGTATTTTACTAGGTAGAGTATCAAAAGCGCCTTCATTCCGTAGAACGAAAACCTTTCCCACATTTCAGTTAAAAACAAAATATACAGGCCTATTGGGTGACCGAACAATTCTTTTTGTTTTATTGATGTTGCTGCTGTTGCCGCCATATTTATTAGGTTTTAGTCAATTAGTTTTTTATCCTTGAATGTTCAATGTGTTGTTTTCTTTAGCCACTGCAGACTCTATTTTATCGCCTAACGTGCTATCTATAAAGTTAGTCATTTTAGAATATAAATGCAGGCGTGTGTTGCCACCATAGATACTGTGATTTTTATCTGGATATATCATCCACTCAAATTGTTTATTGGCCTGAATTAAGGCATCAATCATCCTAAAACTGTTTTGCACATGTACATTATCATCTGCAGAACCATGAATAAGCAAGAAGTCACCTTTAAGTTTATCCACGTGGTTAATAGGCGAATTATCATCATAACCAGTCGCATTTTCTTGCGGCGTGGTCATATAGCGTTCCGTGTAAACTGAATCATAAAATCTCCAACTGGTAACGGGTGCAGCGGCAATAGCCATTTTGAAGACATCATTACCCTTAAACAAGGCGTTGCTACTCATAAAACCGCCATAACTCCAGCCCCAAATACCAATTCTGTGCTCATCAATGTAATCTAACTTTCCTAATTGTTTTGCCACATTTATTTGGTCTTCAACCTCATATTTACCTAGTTCATTTTGAGTCACTTTTTTAAAATCGGCCCCTTTAAAACCAGTGCCTCGTCCGTCTACACATACCACAATATATCCCTTTTGAGCTAACATTTGAAACCAATAATCATTTGTAGAGTTCCATTTGTTAGCGACCTGTTGTGAGCCTGGTCCGGAATATTGATACATAAACAATGGATAAGATTTTTTCGAATCAAAATTTGAAGGCTTGACGGTCCACATATTCAAACTATTACCATTGATTTCAATAGTTGAAAATTCCTTTACAGACGTATTATAGTTGAGTAACTTTTGAGCAAGTGCATCATTATCGACTAGTTTTTTGATGACGTTTCCTGTTTTGGCATCAACTAATGTGTATTCCGGCGGAGTCGTAGCGCTCGAAAAAGAATTTATAAAATAGGTGAAATCTGCACTGAAATCTGCTGCATTTGTTCCCTCTCGTTTGGTAAGTCGCATTTTATTTTTTCCATCCAAGGAAATGGCATAAACGTCTCTATTAATACTACCATTTTCAACCGATTGATAATAAATTCTATTTGTCATGGAATCATAACCATAGTAGGCCGTAACTTCCCATGCCCCTTTAGTTACTTGATTGAGAAGTTTTCCATCTTTTGAATAATGATAAATATGATTGAATCCATCTTTTTCACTTGTCCAGATAAAACTATTGTCTTTAAGGAACGTTAGGTTATCAGTCACATCTACATAAGCCTTATCAGTTTCTGTCAATGTTAATATTGCGCCATTTTTCTTGGTATCAATCATCCATAAATCAAGTACATTCTGATGCCTATTCAGGTAGTGAGCACTCAAAATATTGGGTTCATTCGTCCATTTAATTCTTGGAATATAAAAATCGTCGTAAGATTTGTTTACCTTGATGGTAGAAGTTTTTTCTGTTGTGAGTTCAAATAAATGGAGCGATACTAACGAATTGGCTTCACCTGCTTTAGGATACTTAAATGATTCCTGTCCAGGATATAAGCTTTTGCTATATACATCCATAGAAAATTCAGGCACATTTGTTTCATCAAAGCGAATGAAAGCTATTTTGGAACCATCCACATTCCATTCATAAGCCCTGACAAAACTGAATTCTTCTTCGTAAACCCAATCTGTAATGCCATTGATAATTTTATTTTTCTCACCGTCAGAGGTTACCTTAATGAGCTTATCAGAAACCAAATCCTTTACATAGAGATTATTTTCATAAACATAGGCAACGTGAGTGCCTGATGGGGAAAATGTTGGTTCTTGAATTTTATTATCAGATATTTTGATCAATGTTTGTGTTTTGACATCATAAATGAAATAAATACCCTTTTTTGACCTACGGAAAATTGATTCCTCTTCTGTAGCCAAAATGATTTTACTTTCATTATCATTAAAGCTATAATCAGAAAATCTTGAAATATGCTCTAAATCTGAAGAAGATATTAAGGTTTTCACCTTTTTTGAAGTCGCATAGTCATATATGTCAATAGAAGTTTGGCCACTTTCGTAACTCAACACAGAGTACTGTTTACCATTATTCATAGAATGCAGAGATTGCATCCCTTTTGTTCTAAAGGTTCCGTCCCATATTTCTTCTAATGTGATGGACTTATTTTGTGCTGATACAAAACCAGTTATTATAAAAAAGACAATTGCAAAGAATGTCGGAAACCTCATACAGTAAGTGTTTTTTGGCAAAATATCGCCAAGTTTACTAAAAATAAAGCAAAAACACTAACTATTGATAGTTAAATAAGCAATGTTGAAATTTGTAATTTCATATTTAAATCAAGATAGTATCTTTGCATTTATATATAAAAATCGATGAGTAAACCAATTGCTGGCTTTTCAAAGCTATCCAAATCAGAAAAAATTGATTGGATTGCAACCACTTATTTTCAAGATGCTGAAAATGCAAAATCCATTCTGAAAAGTTATTGGAATGATGACGAAAAACTTCAGCAATTGCACGATGAATTTATCGAAAACACAATCTCCAATTTCTATCTGCCTTTTGGAATTGCCCCAAACTTCGATATCAACGGCAAACTCTACACCATCCCGATGGCGATTGAAGAAAGTTCTGTAGTGGCTGCGGCCAGCAAATCTGCAAAATTTTGGCTCGATAGAGGTGGCTTTAAGGCTGAAGTGATTTCTACCATAAAAATTGGTCAGGTACACTTCATATTTGATGGTGATTCTGAAAAAATTGAACAGTTTTTTGAACAAACCAAACCGAAATTTTTTGCCCAGACGGAATCACTGACTGCTAATATGCAAAAGCGTGGTGGTGGAATTTTGGATATCAAGTTGGTTGACAAAACCATGAATTTGAAAGGTTATTATCAGTTGCACGCCACCTTCGAAACCCAGAATGCAATGGGAGCTAATTTCATTAATTCGTGCTTGGAGCAATTTGCGTCGACCTTGCAAACCGA
>Ga0207828_100296_pt1 | contig 24311 bp, 25 predicted proteins | sample TtaePargueraPR_11_FD_187276 | JGI IMG/M metagenome (GOLD analysis project Ga0207828, IMG submission 187276) | Aerobic enrichment media microbial communities from Bioluminiscent Bay, La Parguera, Puerto Rico - Tt and P2 (3) (SPAdes) | ecosystem: Environmental > Aquatic > Marine > Unclassified ...
GCCAGTCGTTGGGCGGAGTTCATCCAGGCCAGGTGACAAGTCACCAGAAACAGGCCGTATATATGCGAGCACCCAACATTTACCACAACGTTGAAGTTGCAAAACGGGAGGGGACCATATATGCGCCTTTGGCGCAAGTTACTTTTTTTAAGATCCGAAATTACGCGTCCTAGGCACAAACGGTTCTACGTGATTTACGTTGTAAACCATGCGTTTAACTTCCTCTTCAAACTTTTTACGGAAGCCATTGGGTTCAAGCACTTTGAGATAAGCTGCCCGAGCCAGTAACCATTGAATCAGATCTAAGGTATAGGGCACATCCACTTCCAACACTTTAAAACGCTGGTCAGCACCCTCCCATTGACTAACAACCTGGTTATCACCTAAATGCGCATGTTCTATTTCTCGTTGTACCGAATCAAAAATGAGCGCCTTTAACCGGAACGGCTTACCATAAGTAATCGACTCCGCCTGCTCCCAAAGGTAGTTATCAATATTAAAGCCTTTAGGCTCTTCATAGTTAACCGAAAGAGGCTCGCTTACCTTAACAATGCGAGATATTGGACGATTTCTAATTGTCTTCCGTTCGTGCAAATAAGCAATCAAGTAAGCCACGCGGCCCCGGTAGAAAATACCCAGAGGGCTGACGATCGTCGCTTCCGGTTTATCGTGCGTATGTTGTTGGTAGTAAATTTTTAGCGCTTGCTCACGAATGACGGCAGAACGTATGGTACTAAAAATTGCCTCATTCAAATGTGGCGCTCGTAGCCAATGAGAGGGCTCAACCGCACGCGCTTTCCTAAACCAACGCGCTTCTGGCGAGTCACTGCCCTCCAATTGTTCGCGAGCTTGCGAGCCTAATTTAGATAACGACTGCTTGCGTTCAGGAAGGGCTGAAATCGACCAGTAGCGCTCAGCTAGCGCAATAGCTAATGCCTGATAATCTTTCAGTTGATTTATGTCTTCATGACTCGACACGACAGCAGTGTCCGATTTTAGCTTCCACAAATGACGTTGGCGGTTGCTTGTATCACGTAAACGAACGATTGGATGCCCCTGCTGTTGCAGCTTAGGCATGCGGTGTTGTACCGAACGGTGGTGATACTGTATCCCTCGCTCCGCCAGCTTAGATGATATTTCCTTATTCGACAGCGGCCCATTTTCTAATAATTCCAAGATAAGCCGGTCACGTTCATGCAGTCTAGGCATTAGCGCATCTCGCCAAAGTTTTATTTATTATTAATTAACGCCAACCTATACTAAATATTGCTGTTATTTCAATAAAAGATATTGTTCATCAAATGCCAAAACATCTTAGCCGGCGGATTAACGTTGCTACGATTAATGGCGCGTGTGTTGTAATACTTCTCCAACACATCTATTCGTGCTTTAGCGGTTTGGGTAAACAAGCCTTGCGGGTATTTCTCGATATGCTTCTCGTAATCACTGACCTTGCGAGAGTCTTTGATGCGGTTCCAGTCTCGTTGTTCGGCACGGTTAATTGGGTGGGAATGCTTAAGTGCAATTTCTGCATCTTGTTTTGATACGCTAGCCCACGCTACCAAACAATCACCCGCCTTTTTAAACTCGGTTTTTACGTTCTTTAGCTGCACATTGGTCGCAACATTAATAAGTTGATCGGTCACTGAAAATGCCTCGCCGAGCGAATCCGTTCGGTAGGTGCTCTCGGTGTAGGCATAAACATCGCTGTAAAGGTTTTCAGCCAACGACTGTTTGGCCAACCGCACAATATCCCGCTCGGCTTTGCGGCTGTGTCGCACCCCGATTTTACTGACCAAATAGCCGCGCTCACGATCTGCGGTTACCCAGTTAGGATCGTTTACATCTGCCACCGCACAGTACGTATAATCAGGCCCACTGACAGAACAGCCTGTTAGCGCGACTACAGATAAAAGAATGAACGATAAAATGCGCATTGAAGCTCCTTATTTATTACTTCGATGCATAGGTTAAGCGTTAACCGCGACATATTTTGTCGCACTGGTTCGGTACTATCCTCGCCGCATCGTTAATAAAGAGGATACTTATGACCGCAACATTAACTGTTTCGCCCGCTCTGCCTAAATTGCCCGTCACCTTTGATCATGTCGAACACGACAGTTTCGAAGCCATGTGTGCACCATTAAGCTTTTTCTGGTTAGCACGCACCTTTAACTTAAGTGGCAATAAAGAAAGCAAAGAAAAGCTAACCATGCGCATTCGTCATTTGGGCAAGCTTTATAACTTCCCGGACGATCTATTTGAGCAACTGGTTGCGTTCGGTAACGACAAAAACGTTGATTGGTCTGCGCGTGTTCCCGAAGTCATTGGCGTGCGAGCGCTACAACGGCAATTAAACCTCAGCGAACAAGAGTACCGCATTCTGGTGTTCTCGTTTTTATGCTCACATTCGCGCTTACTCGGCGCACTGCGTGAATTCATAGAAAAAACCTTCTCCAGCGATTCGCAACTGGACATTGTTTGTAAATTAGTGGGTATCGACCGGGCTCAATTTGGGGTCTTAACCAGCGATCAGTCCACGCTCGTGCAAATGCACCTGACCGGACCTGCGCCCAACTCCTTTGTAATGGAATCTATTGAGCGGTTTTATATGCACGCTGACGTGCTTGCCGAAGTGGTTAAAGCAACGTCCATTCACGACGATATTCTTGCCGGGCTGTTAACGCCATGCGCGCCGGCTAAATTAACCATTGATCAGTTCGATCATGTCGGCCAACGATTACAGTTATTAAAAAGCTGCGTGATTGATGTCACACAAAACAACGGCAAACCATTTTCCGTGCTTTTTGTTGGCAAGCCGGGAACGGGTAAAACCGAATTGGCTAAAGCACTTGCCGCATCGGTTGGCGCATCCTTATACGAAGTGTCCGTCGCAGACGACAATAATCGCAAAGAAGCCAATGGCGCTTATCGCCTGGGCGAGTATTTGCGCATGTCTAACATGCTAAAAAACTCCCCACGCTCTCATATCCTCTTTGACGAGGTCGAGGACGTGCTCAACGAACGTGAGAACGCTAATCGGCGCAAAGGTTGGATCAATCAGACCCTTGAACAACGCGATGCGACCACCTACTGGGTCTGTAACAGTGTGGATGACTTTGACGACGCCTTTCTGCGTCGTTTTGATTACGTACTCCAAATGCCAACGCTGGATTATCGCTCGCGTGTGCGCATGATGCGCGATGCATTTACCAACCATCATATTAGCAAGCAACGGATCCACGAGCTGGCAGCACAACGGATTAACACCCCAGCCACTATTGAGCGTTTAGCCAAGCTTGCAGATCGAATAACACACAGCGACTTAGATGCAGACCAGCTGCTCGATATGGCATTGCCTAATGCACCAAGCTGGTACAGCAAGGAATTGGGTGAGTTTAAGCTTGAGCATTGCCAAAGCCAGTCATCACTGCCACTGCAACAACTTGCATCGTTCTGCCAGCAAAACCAGAACATGCGTTTGGTCATTAGCGGCGATGATGGTAGTGGCAAAAGTTCACTGGCGCGCCATCTATGTTTTGAATGCAACCAAAGCACCCGCTTTTATGCTGCCGATAGTTTTTTGATCAACGATCCGAATATGTTTCATTCGGTTATCGAGTCAGCCTTTGAGCAAGCAGCCATTAAACACGAAATGTTAGTGATAGACGAAGTCGATCAATTGCTGTTAACCGCCATGCGTATCATGCCAAACGCCAATATTTTTGCGCGCTGGCTTGGCGGCCAAATTCGCGAGTTTCGTTATCCGCTCGTCATGACATTAAGCGATGCGCGTGCATTAAGTGACTATCCGGAGATCAGCAATGCTTTTGATCTTTCCCTGCAGTTGACCGCATGGCCGGCAACCTTGATTCAAGATTTTGCTGATCGCTTCGCACAGCTTAGTAAGTTGCAGCCCATAACAGTCAATGAACAGCTACAAGCGACACCACAACAGATCATTAAGGCACTGCGGCAATGCCATCGGTTTTTTAGCACGCGTGTCTTAAGCAAAGAATAACCCAGAAGAAACTATCGCCGTAGCGATAAAAGCTTTGAAGAAGTCAGCCGGCAGTTCGTCAAAGAGCGCCTGAACAACACCCGCGTGTTACTGCGCATGGTCGATCCAGCCACACAGGGGCTACATGTGTTAGTGGTCGCTGAAGAGGATGCGTTTGACAAGTCGTTGCAACAGGCGTTGATGCGGGATATAAAAGAATAACTACTTGATATTATTGGACACCCGTTGTCGTAGGTGGGATGTCCCCATACACAATTGCACTGAGTTAACGGGTAATTAGTTAAGGGAATGAATATGACTACATTTAAGTTTAGCCATGTTATTTCAGTTAAAGAGGAAGGCAGTTACCCTTTCAACTTACGTTTTGGCACAAGTTTGAAAGATCCAAATTTAGTCAATGGTCCGGGTATTTATATTATTGCGCTAGATGACAAGCCCATTTACGTGGGCAAACATCAACCCATCGGTAATTCCGTATTTGACCGCTGGTTAAAATCATTTGAGACATTGACGTTTCGAGGTTGCCGGCTTGGGTTTGGTAAACGCGATAAAAATGCGGTAATGCGAGCAATAGAGCCCAACAGTAAAGGGTTAGCCAATGCTATGCTTGCTATGCCCGAAGAAGAGCTTAATAAACACTTTCGCGATAGAGGCGTCAATACGTCAGTGAACGGAACTGACTGGGTAGCCCGACACTGGGAGGAGCACTTTAAAAACGGTAATGACGTTAGTGTCTTAAGTTCATTATCGTTCGCCTACATTAAGCTTACCGACTGTAGCGCTCAAGAAAAAGGTAAAGAAATCGCTTCCGCGTTGGAACGGAAAATGTTCGACACTTACGACTTTGAAATCAACTTTAATTCGATAGGAAAAGTAGAGCTGAACTCTCTGGATGACGCTATCGACAAAGCATTAACTATTGCAAGCAAGAAATGGCCAGATGCTAACGCCCAATTGACGGTAAAACTCACAAAGTAGTTAAGCTTTCCCTACTGGTCAATTAGACGACTTATCTATAGTAGTCCTCTTGCCCGCCGTATTGGCGGGCTTTTTTATTTTTCTGAAACAGAACGGTAATTGAGTTTGCCTTCAGAAAACCTAACTTCTTTCATTTTCCCTCTTATAATTAAGCGACGCTTTTGTGCATTATTTTCTTTATTAAAAGACTCAATGTCACCGGCATTAGGGCTCAATAACCAAAACTTACCTTTCGAATCAAAATTATTTTTATCTGCGGAGAGGAACAGAAATACTTCCTGATCTTCATTTTTTTTAAAGGAAAGGCTTGGGCAGTGATAGTTAAACGGGCTTTGCAACTTAACTCGAAACTTAAGCTCACTTACATCTTTTTCTTTTAAAAACTGCACAATTGCAGCATTTCCGAAAAAGTCTCGGAAGAAACCTATTGGATAGTTATTAATCGCATTTTTATCTAAATTTGCCCACTTGCCCCTTTCACCACTTTTAGTTTGCTTAATAGTTAAGTCGTAATCAGAATTAACATTAATTAGAAAATCCCCCTCTCTAGGGGTAGATATCTTTATATTGCATAAGCTCATGGGGTTACTCTTACTAATTTGATGAAAAAACACTGTTTACTTGTGCCAATACCGATCAAGCGCAGCCAACTCTTCAGCCCAAAATTTTAGCTTGCCCTCGTTATTATTTGGCACGTTTTTACCAGCATAGTTTGCTTGCGCTCCAAAGTAACCTTGCCCCGGCATGTTTAGATTGGCGGCATACACTAATGTCGTTAAAAACGGTCGATTTTGACGAGCATCTTCTTGGTCGATTGTGTCAAAAATATCGCGCAGCGGATGGTTTGCAAAATCACCTTGAGGAGCAGGAATGCCAAAATGGTGGCATAACTGACTATAGGTGACAGGCTTGTTAGCCCGTGCCTGTTCTACCAAATAATCAATGACTTGCTGAATCGTTGGCATGTTAAGAGCTCCTTTCTAATCAACACTTCTAGTCTATCTCTATTCGTATACAACATCATCTAACCACAGGCTGCGACATATTCTGTCGTGCTTCTCCCTTAAGGTTAAACCTCTGCCAGCAATGGGAGGCACTTCAATTATGGAAATTATTATATTAATCATCATTGGCATATTTGCGCTAGCCTTTATCGCCATGTGGATCGACTTCGCCATAAAACGACCGATTACCGTTGTTGCTATGCTGCTTTTAGCGTTGTATGTTTCCCCTGACGAAGATTACGTGGGAACAGCCATAACATTTCTCATTCTTAGCTGGCTATTTACGACTAAAGCCGGGTTAATTCACGTTGGCGGTTTTTTGCTTGGCTTTATTTGGAGTAATCGCCAAAAGTAGCTCGCGCCAAAGGGGCGATCTACTCAACGTAATAAGCCGCACTCCCCCACACTTCGGTGCCTTTAGCCATCATTAAATCGATAATAACCGGAACGATGGCGCCCAAGAGTTTGCAACCATCTTGTATTTGTTTTCGGTTTACGCTACTGGCGTAGGTGGCGCCACCGTGCAGAATTTGGTTTCGCAGGGTGTACAATCGATCCATGATAATGCTCAAAATAGTTACGGTATCTTGCTGCCCAAGTGCTTCATTAGCACGTCGTTTAGCGGCATTAAAACGATCTTCCCAATCTTTGCCACGGTCTTCGTAGTTAATGTTGTCCCAGAATGGTTGAAATACGAATTGGTTATTAATAAGAGAACGAATGGCGCCGGTGTAATGGGTCCACACCAAATTATACAGTCGCTTTTCGGTATCGCTTTGCGCTAAACGCTCAAAAAACTGGCCGTAAACTTCGCGTTCGGTATCATTACTTTGTGCGGCGTAATTACTGGTATAGGCGGCATTAAATGCGATCCAGAGAAACACGAATTCGCCATCGGTATCGCCATTAACACGCTCTATCTCGGCTTTTTTTAACCAACTGAGTGCGCGGTGAATACGCAAGTTAGCGCCCTGGGTCCAGGTGTCTCGATGCTTGCGCTGATGGGCCTTTAGCGAATCGTAGTCCATTACTGTTAACCGTCCTAGTGTGCAGAATCTATGCAGTTACAGTAAAGAATATCGGTGCTGGTGTAAAGACAGCGAATGCACTGATAAGCACGCTCCTACCGCGACACATTCTGTCGCGCTGGTATGGCAGGATAACCAGCGTTAAATATGAAGGAGAATATTATGACGCTTACTGCCACCCATAATCGCCTATTCGATAATGACTTAGTTGCCATGCTAATTAAGCACACCGAGCAAGGTCTGCGTAAGAGCGCTCCAAACGTCACTGAAGCAGCGGAATTTATTGTCAAAAGCCACCTTAATCCCAACCATTACGCCATGCCTATTCTGCAGGCATCGCCGGCGTGGATTGAGGAACAACTGAGTAATGAAAATTATCATCAGCTTGAGCAGCAACTCGCTTTTGAAAACACACGAACACCTCTCGGTATGGTGCGCGTTATGCTTCGCACGCATTTAAACCGTCAATATGTGCGTCATGTCGTGCGCGGCGCTAGCGATCAAACCTTAACGCCTCGCGTCATGAAGGCTTTTGAGCAAGAAATGGATTTTGCAAAGCTTACTGACGCTCATGCCTATGCTGAACATTGGCAAAAGGTTGTTGATAAAAACCCTGATCTCTATGACGACATTGATCGGGCGGCAATTGGCATGCTACCCAAACTCAAAGGCGGTCATTGGCAAGCCTCTAATGTAGTTGCCAATAAACTGGGCATGGATGACGCCTGGGCTAAAGTTTTAACCGGCATTTACACCGGGCTCGTGTATTTAAACGACGCCTACCAGTTTAATCCAGAAAAGCTTTGGGCAGATATGGACGCAACGGTCGGTAATGCAAAAGCGGCTAAAAAATTAGCGAAAGCTTTTCAAAAGCACGTTCATCAATATGGTGAGGCATTATCAGGTAGTTTTTTAGCAGACCTAGGTCATACCGAATTTGTAAAACCCGACACCCACGTCATTTCTGCCGTAGCGGCACTTAAAGCCGAAGAAACCGTTTCTCCACAGACCGCCATCGAATACGTGTACCAACTCAGCGAAGAACTCGACGTACCGCCACGCTTAATCGACAAAGTATTTTATCTGGGTGGCTCTGGCCAGTTCTATTTATACAACATAAAAATGAAGCACAAGAAGACCTTTAAACAAGAGTTTTTAGAGCGCTTGCGGGCGCTTTGATTACTTAGCAAGACGAACTAATAGTAGCGATCACAGCACCAAAGAGGGACCTTATGTTACAACAATTTAACCAACTAGCCGATAATGCCTGGCTGCATAACCTGACAAAAGAGTCGATTGAAAATGGCAAATTACCCATAAAAGCTATTTTGGCGGATAGCTGTTACTACCCTGCTAGCGGCCTTGATGGCGAGATTATTCGTATTGCTACCGGTAATGTATTTAGTTTTGTTTACGTTGACCATTCGATTACCAAAGAGCAGTTCTTAGCAGAAATAGAAAGTTATCAGCCGCTACGTGGTTATCGCTTGTTGGGTGGGCGCGAGGTATCTGAGCAAGAGCTTATAGAGGGAGCTGAGAATCATGCTCTGCCCAGCGATATTGAACAGTTTACCAAAGACAATATTCATCGCGCTTCATTACAACACGGCGAGCCATTCGCCTACTGGGCCGTTTTTGAGCGCAACTTAGGTGGTGATGAATCTAGTCGAATGCCACGTATCAGTTTGTTATTCATTCATGCGGACGGCGTTGCCACCTACCAGCGCCTGTATTGGGGGCATAACACGGCACCTGCTATTATTAACCTACACCAACCGGGTCATGGATTTGGCGGCAATTGGACTAACTTTTTTAACGAAGAAGAACCGTTAGCGCAGTTAGTTCTTCGCCATCCTGGTAAAAAGCTCCCTTATGCGATAGCTTGCGGTGGTATGGGCGATCACTTTAGTTACCGAGACAGTTGCTGGAAAAACTCGTTTTGCCAAGAGCTCCCAAGTGACTTAGGTACGCATACCAATCATTTGTTTTTTATCCATAAGACCAATAAATAGCTACATTACATGACTAATAAAATTCAAGGCTGCTATTGGGGGCAATGCGTCGGTGATGCGCTGGGTTCAATAGTAGAGTTTAAACAAGCTCAGGAAATCCGGCGTCAATATCCTAATGGTATTGACGAAATCACGGCGTCGACTGTGTTTATGAAAGATACGGTTGTCGGACAATTAACGGATGATAGTGAGATGGCCCTTGCGCTATTGGGTTCGTGCTTTGCCGCTGAGCCTGAAGGTACGCCTAAATTTATTGGCTATGATGTTGATCGTGCGACCGGTGCTTACCGTGACTGGATGTACAGCCAGCCAATTGACTGTGGCAATACAACGCGTAAAGGTCTTATGGGGCAACCCGATGAAGACAGCGAAGCCAACGGGGCGTTAATGCGTGCCAGTACGTTGGGGATTGTTGCCACCCAGGTTGATGTCGGTACGGCTGCTGAGTGGGCTCGAGCGGATGCCGCTATTACGCATCCACATGAGCATTGCCAGCAAGCTAATGTGTTGTATGTTTTGTGCATTCGTCATGCGTTAATCACCGATGGTATTACCCCTGAACAGCTGATTGAGTATGCTCAAACGGTGTGTGCAACCTATCAATTAAGTCTGGTAGAAGAAACTCTAACGGCTTCGCAGCAAGGGCCTTACCCGGATCATTATGGGCTCATGGGGTGGGTGAAAATTGCACTCCATAATGCCTTTTACCAGTTGACTCATGCACGGTGTTTTAAAGATGCGCTTAATGACACTATTGCGCGTGGTGGTGATACCGACACCAATGCCTGTATTGCGGGGGCACTTTATGGAGCGGCTGCGGGAGTTGGACAAATTCCTGATGCGTGGTTGATTCCGGTACAGCGGGCTCAGCCGGCCACTCGGCCGGAGGAGTTGCATGCTGGGTTTGGGGTGCGGTTTATTGAGGGGGTTTAAAGCAATACTCGCTACATGTCGATTGTTGCGACTTCACCCCAGGGGATATGGTCGTTTCTGGTGCGTTCGGGTAATACCCATAGCACAGGGGTTTGGGGTGGTTGCGGGGGGATTTCTGCCCAGCCATCGGTAAAGTAAACCAGTGCGGTGCTATGGTGTTTATCAACGTAATGCAACACCGGTTTAAAGGCGGTTCCGCCAAAGCCTTTTGCGGTAAAACGGTTGGGATTTAGCGGGTTATTGGGGGTAAATTTCTCGATCTGCTGTATCTGTCGGTCACATTGCAACACCGTCACCCGGTAATCTTGAAACGCCGCCAATAAATGCTCTAATTGCTTCAAAAACACCGCCAACTCACTCAAACAGCTGCCACTAGTGTCTAACGCCACCGTTAATTCAATAAAGTAACTGCGTTGCCGGGGTAAATACAAGCCACGATGAATATGCCGCCGCGATGGCGGCAGCCACTGTCGTTCGCCGGTTAATTGCCGCTGCACAAAACGCTGTAATAAATGCTGCCACGGCAAACTCGGGCTCACCACAGACTGCAGCTGTTGCTTTATGTTACCGGGCAGAGCGCCCCAATGTGCCGGGCTAGCTAACTTTGCCTGCTGCACATATTCACGCCACTGTTGCTGCTGTTCTGCAATGATAGGCAAATGCGAATCCAGAACGTCCTGCTCCGGGTTTTGCGGCTGCTCGGGTAATTGCGGATAAATCTGTTCCGCGCTTAATCCTTTGTACTCATGCCGATACAACGCCTGTGCAGGCACAAAACCCAGCAGCTGCTTAACTATCGCATTAACTTCGTAGTCGATCGCCCTATTCCAGCGCTTAAGTTCTCGGCTTTGCTGCCGGGCAAAATGCCCCATCACGCAATGCCAAACTTCGTGGCACAACACAAACAGGCGGGTTTTGTCGTCAATGCGGTTAGCAAAGTCTAGGTTAAAAAACACACTACGCCCGTCGGTTGCGGCAGTCGGGATCGCCAGACCATCAACAACCTGCAACTGCAGCCTTAACGCAAGGCTTGCAGTAAAAGGATGTTTTAAAAGCAAAAAACTGCGGTCTTGCTCGAGTTGCCGAACCAACGAGATCTCATCAAAGCGCGGGGTCATAATCGCTCTTCTGCGCTAATTGTTGATGAAATTGATGACCGTGCAACGCAAACCAATCCTCTGCATGCGCATGCCCAAACACTTTATCAGCGCGCTTCTCATCGATACCCTTGTCATCGCGGATCACGTCTAACATCAATAGCGTGGCAAAGTCAGAGCTCAGTTGTTGACCTATTGCAAAGAATTTATCCAAGCGCTGCATGTCTCGGCGCACATGAAACGCCACCGCCGCACAAAACGCATATAACGCATCGAGTCGCTCGGGAATACTGATCGGAGTACGACCGGCTAACATCGCCTGCACATCCGGCAGCTCTGCCTGCACCGTTAAAAAACCAAAAAATGGCACAGCTGCAGCATCGCCGATCAAGCCACTCACCATAATTCGCAACTGTTTATCGCTTAACTGAAGCTGCTCGCGCTGCTTTAATAACTTGGCCACCCGCTCCCACGAGCGCGGGCTCGGCCAGCCGCGTTCAGTGTTACCTTCCATATTAAAAAAGTGCTGTGGGCCAAACTTTAAAAAGCCAATAACCGAACTGGGGTAACTCTGTTGCTGCGCCCAACTACACCACTGCTGCACATCGGGTTGCAGCTCTAAATGGCAAAAGCGATTAGCCAGCGCACTCGAAAAACTGTATGCCACCGCCCGATCGGTTAAACGGTTGCCGGCACCAATCACCAGCCAGCCCGGGGGTAACTCATACAAGTCACCTAAGCGCCGGTCTAAAATAATTTCATAAGCGGCCGCCTGCAGGGTCCGGTCTGCGGCACTCAGCTCGTCAAATAAAATTATGCCTTTGCTATCCGGGTCGCGGGGCCATTCACCGGCCAATAGCCAATCGACATGGTCGTCTTTGGGCACCGGCAAACCGCGTAAATCGATGGGCTCGCGCTGCGCCAGGCGAATATCAATAAAACCAATACCCTGGCGTTGACATAATTCACGGATAACGGTGCTTTTGCCTACCCCCGGAGCGCCCCATAGCATCAGTGGCGCAATGTCTTTCGCATTATCCGGCGCTTGCCAAAGCAGTGCCAACTGGGTTTCTATCAACGCATTTACATCGCTCGGCGTACAGCTATAGTGACTTTGTCTGCTCATAAAAACTCCTTGTTTATACCCGGCTCTTTTTTTCGGGTATCACGACCCCTAGCGCCACCGACATATACTGCACTTGATAGTCCGGGTTACGATTAGCTAGGTGCATGGCCACCCGTCGGGTAACACGGGGTATCGACTTTAATAACTGCTGCACCAGTTGATAGCGCTCCCTGGCATTCATGCGGGCGCTACGGTATTGTGTCAGCAGAAACTTAACGCAGGCCATTTGCGTGGCGGTGTCGAACTTAGGTACGGCAATTAGCAGTCGTCGTTGCAGTTTATGCAGCAGCTTTAACGCCCCCGAATCATCCCGCACCTGCCGGCGTGCCGCTTGTAACATCACTTTACGCAGCAATTTTTGTTCGTTTTGGTTTTCCACCAAGGTCATCACCAGCGCATAAAACGGCACGGTATGCTCCAAGTAGTGGTTGTCCGCATGGGTAAACACACCGTTTAACACAGTGCTGTCACGATTAGCCAACAACCGCCATAACTGCATGTAATTAAGCCAGCCCTCGACTTCTCGATCGGCGCTAAACAGCTCGACCCGATTGCGCCCGGTCACCTCTCGTACGGTCTTTATAATTTCTGCATCGTAGCGACTCGTTTGTTGCGCCAGTGCCAGCATTAACGTGATGCCATGAAACCGCGTTGACGGCCGGTAACAACGATGCAAGGCACTGATCATATTAGTGACCGCATGGGCTTGTTCCTCGCCATCGGTACTATTTATCACTTCGTATAAGCGGGTGAGCGTTGACTCGTTAATATCCGGAAAGACATCGGTGCGATAGTAATGCGAGGCATGATTGGCCACCTGCATATAGTCCGGCACATGGGTATGCTTAATGCGCACCATGCCGCGTAAGGTGAGTAAGTGGGCATCGTCTATGCTCAGCCGTTCGACCCGACAACTGACCAACTCAATGCTATTCCAACAACCGCCGAGGTGTAATTGGTTTTTTCCGCATTCGGTCAAACGTAGCCGTTCGCATTGGCCAGCAATACTACGCAGGGTTCCGCAGTCACGCGCCATAACAGACGCCGGATTCATCCCTTCAAAGACCACCTTTTCCGTACCCTTAAGTGCCACTAAGCTAACCTGTGCTGGAGTTCGGAGATGCAAGTGTTTGGGTACGGCACTACCGCTGCGGGCATGCACAACCAGTAAACTGCTGGGTTCGAGGTTTTCGACCAAGTCGCGGTGTTGGCCAAGGCAATCGACCGGACAAATAACCACCTGGTTAAGCGACTGGCTCGCAGCATGTATATAACCACCCCCGTCATAACAATAATCCAGGTGTTCGATGTTGCCCTGAATCGTTAGCAAATCATGATTTTCGGTTAAGTCCAGATGCAGTACCCAGGGTGTGTACGATAGCTGCAGATGGGTTAAATTCGGTGCCGAGCGTAGCTGTAAATAATGACGTTCGAATTGCTGCTCGCCATCATCCAGCAAACACAGGGTTTCGGTATTCGGTAGGTTATTCACTTCGAGCCATTGGGCGTTAGACACATCCACGTCAATGGCTTCTGACAGATAATCCCGGACCACAAAGCCCGCTGTTTTATCCTGCATTCATAGCCTCCTTTGTTAAGAAACTATGATTGCACAGCACTGCGACAGTTTATGTCGCAGTGCCTATCGTCATTCAATCTTAAAATCCTGATTAAGTAAGCGCCAGTGCTGCCTAAGCTTTGCTTTATGTTCATCAAGCATAGGTAAATCGTCCAGCATAATCGGCCAAAGCTCGCGAGCACGCTCCATAGCGTCCAGTAAATGAATCTTTATCGCCGACCAAGGTACGTCAATACGTTTGCTCACACCTCATGGGGTTAGATTTTTGCGGCACCGATAAACAAATACCAGATCAAATGTCAGTATATTTTTGCCGGTCCGGCCAAGGTAATTGACGCTACATACATTACGTTGTTTTTAGAATTTTAAACATCATGTTAGTTGTTATTTTTGTTTTATAAAATACTTTTGTTGTAACTTGCGCTTAAAGCGCAAGCTACCCACGCGTTCAATCACACGTTATGCTAACGGCACACAATAATGACGTTATAAGGAACAACATGACAACTTATAAAGCGATTAATCTGGTTAAGCGCCCGGAGCCGGGTCCGGTGAGTGCCGATATTTTTGAAGTGGTGGAAAAAGAGCTACCAACGGTTAACGACGGTCAGTTTTTAATTAAGCAAACTCACATGTCGTTAGATCCCGCGATGTTCGGTTGGATGAGCCCCGATACCGAAAGCTATATTCCGCCGGTTGAGCTGAATACCGTGATGCGCAGCTCCGGGGTTGGCAAAGTCGTAGAAAGCAAGCATCCCGACTTTGCCAAAGGAGACCGCGTCATGGGCATGATGGGCTGGCAAGAATACGCGCTAAGCGATGGTCAGGGCATCAATAAAGTCCAGGCTGATGTGCCTGACGAGATGGTGCTGTCGGTATTTGCCCTACCCGGCTTAACGGCCACCCAGGGTTTGTTTAATGTCGGCGAACCAAAATCTGGTGAAACCCTGGTAGTCACCGGTGCCGCAGGTTCCGTCGGCTCTATCGTCGGCCAGTTGGCTAAAGCTGATGGCCTGCGGGTAATCGGTGTGGTCGGCAGCGATGAAAAAGCCAATTGGATAACCAGTGAATTAGGCTTTGATGGCGCGATTAACTACAAAACCGACGACTTAAGCGCCAAATTAAACGAACTCACACCCGATGGCATCGATTTGTATTTTGAAAATACCGGCGGCCCCATTCAGCATCATGTGATGCAGCACATGAACGCGCATGGTCGAATCGTTGTTTGCGGCATGATCGCCGACTATGACAAGGCCGAACCCGCACCCGGACCAAGCTGGATCCCGATTATTAAAAAGCGCCTGAAGATCCAGGGCTTCACCATGCCGGATCACTTTCACGAAGTCCCTAGCCTGCTGGAAAAACTCACGCCTTACGTGATGTCCGGCAACATCAAATACCGCGCGCACACGTTAGAAGGGCTGGAATCCGCCATTGACGGACTGAACCTGTTCTTTAGTGGCGATAATAAAGGTAAGTTGTTGGTTAAGCTTTAAACAAAAACACGACCTTGCGCCTAGCGCGTAAGGTCGTTGATATACTGTTTTAGCAACTCTTCGTTGGGCTTAACGTTGTAATAACTGAAGTGTGGAAGGCCCAATACAGCAACATCTTGCCCGCCCTCTGAAAATAGAAACCCTTTTAAGCGGAACTTGCCATGATTAGCTTCTTTAACAACCTTTGATGATGGCTCAATCGCATGTCGTTTTTGCTGCAGTAGTTTGGTATACGCCGAACCTGCATTGGCATTGCCCACCGCAACGATAATTTTGGGTTTCACGATGTTCAGCATCTTTTCGTGAATGGGCCAACAGATATCACTATCTCGTTTATAATTGACCCCTTTTTCAGCATGGCTCTGAAAAAATATTAAGTTGGTCATAAACACCTGATCAGGCTGATAACCCATAAGCGCAGTAAAATCTCTAAGGCCACGCTGGTAACGCGTTAAACGCTCAATATCCCGATGTTTTATAGTGCCATCGTCGTTCGTACCGCTGCGATGCTGCCAGGTTTGCTCATAACCGCTGACATTCTTGCCAAAATGATTGTCCAATTCGTCACTAATGGGAGGCCCGCTATCACCGCCTGGGTTGTACCCCATTAAATATACGTCGCCACTTTTAAGTAATTCAGGTTTACTGTAAAAAATACCGCCCGAACGCTTGGCTTCTGCGCCAAGTTGTTCACGGCAAAATTGCGCAAGTTCTTGAGGAGTCATTAGTGCGTTCCTTGCAAATAGTAGATTTATGCTGCGACGTCAGGTGTCGCAGCGATTCGCTAGCCTAATCTTAAGGTTAAAATACAACAAGAGACAATAATGACTCAATACCCACAATTTAGACTTAGCGCCAATAGCCCAGAAATTCCGGTAAGACCGGCGAAAATTGTAAAAAGCGAGCCCTACACCTTCGATCAACAGTGGTTCCCGCTAATTTTTTTCTTGCTGTCCAGGTGCTTAACCTTGATTGCTGACAAAAATGCCAGGCAAGGTTTTGCTTCGCGTTTGAACAAGATTGCTGTGCTATATGAGCTAAACGACAACCTGTTTGAACAGGTCAACGAGTTCAGCCGCGTTAACAGCGACTGGCGAATCCGTACACCCGAGCTTTTAGGTGTTCAAGCACTGCAAAAGCAACTTAATTTAACCGTTGATGAATCACGTTGTGTTGCATTCGCTTACCTGTGTAGCAAATCAAAGTTACTCGAGGCGATGCTGGATATAGTTTACCGCTACTTTGTATTCCCTGAGGATTTCGAACTATTAAGTAAGCTCGTCGGGGTTGATGCCATTACGCTTGAAGAGTTGCTGATATCCGATAGACGTTTAGGTGTAATGCAAATGACCGAGTCGCCGCAGCGCTTTCCGGGACAGTTTTTTCGCATGAGCAAGGCGGTATCAGATCGTATCGATGCGTGTCAGTCCACGGATGATGACATACTAGTTGACGTACTCGCGTTCGCTTCGCCAGCCACCATTGAGCTCGAACAATTTAGCTACCTAAATGAATTACTGATCCTGTTAAAAAGCTGTGTTGAGAAAACATCGACAGGCACCTGTGCGCCGCTCAATATCCTATTTATTGGGCGGCCCGGAACCGGGAAAACGGAGTTAGTCAAAGCATTAGCTAAGCATGCGGGGGCGGGTTTGTTAGAAGTACCGGTGATTGCTCCCGACAACCGCAGAGATACCAGCACCTACCGATTAACCGAGTTTGAAAGAATAAGCCTCATGATAGACGGGGCTCATCGGTATCAACTCTTGTTCGATGAGGCAGAAGACGTGCTCCGTCAGGGATTATTCGATGAAACACGTAAAGCCTGGATAAACCGGATTTTAGAACAACGCCATACCAGCTCGTACTGGATCTGTAACAGTACACGCGACTTCGAAGCATCTTTTTTGCGGCGCTTTGATCACGTGATAACCATGCCGGAGCCGGATTTTAACGCCCGGATAGCGCTATTAAAAAAAGCGCTACCTACTGACTCTGTTACACCGCAGCTATTAAACTCGTTAGCCGCCAGCGACGCTTTGGTGCCGGCCGATGTTAGCCGGCTAGGGAATTTGGTTAAGCGGTTTGCCAGCGAGCAACTACCCGCTGAAAAACTGATCAAATTCGCTACCCCTGAATTACCCTGTGTAGAAAGTAGCGAAATAGGCACTTTCGATTTTAAACTAACGCCAATTAAAACAGACTTGTCGAAAGCTCGCATCGAGCAACTCTGTAATCAAGGAGCTGATATCAAACTGTCGATTACAGGTATCAGCGGCAGTGGTAAAACTGCTCTGGCAAGGTACCTCTGTCACCAGTGCAACGGCAGCACGCTGTTTTTTGATGCCTCGATACTTATCGATTCAATACCCGATACCTTTGATGCCAACCTAAACGGCATGTTCCAATGGGCTGCTCAGGCGAATCAATTACTGGCTATCGATAACCTCGATCATTTATTACGCGCTATCCAGCGTGTGATGCCATCACCTGAGACGACATTGCGCGAATTGGCTGCACGCATTCGTAATGTGAGCGTTCCACTTGTTATTGCATTAGACTGCCACGTAACTTATAACGAGTTTCCGATGTTCGAAGCAGCCATCGATTACAACATACAGATGGATTTGTGGGACGCGTCGATTATCAGCGCACATGTAAACCGTTGGGCAGTCGCCAATGGCTTCAAACCACCAACGATTGGCAGTCATTGCAGCGCAACACCGAGGCAACTTATTAAAGCTTTACGCGCTTGCCGATTTGAAGACGATACCACAAACCTAAACATGCGATTATCAAGCAATGACTCGCGCAATCAGCGATTATTAACGCGGGTGTGTTAGATACGGAGACTATAGATGGCAAACATAGGTATATTCTGGGTGTTTGAGAACATGGTTTTTGGTGAGCGAGTTGATATGAAAGACGCATCAGAGCGCGTGAAGGGGCTCTTGGATTCAGACATTGAGCATGTCAATAATTGGTCTCAACAACGACGTTCGAATTCGAAGCTGACAGCCTACGAATATCAAGATATACCGCGAGGCAGAGTCTTATATCAATGCAATAAAAAGCGATATTTGGTTTACCTTGATACATGCCTAATAACAAAAGCAACCAAAGCAGCCATCGCAAGCTACTTCGGTTTTACTGTGCAACAGGCGGATTGGCGCAGTGACATGCATTACACCACAGCGCCAGAGCGGCTAGCACAATTGTTTAATGATTAACCCCTGCTTTTACGGCGCAGCAATCGAAATTCGACCATCTTTGACATAAAGAATGCGCGGCGGCAATTCAGCAATGCGGTAGCTTTCGATAAGTTGGTGCAGATAATAACCGACCTCCTGCTGAAAACATTCAATCTGCTGCGCGCTATAGCCTGACAATTGGTACTCTGCATACAAACGCTCAGGATGGGTAAAATCATAAGTGACCATACCCTCCAAACCATTTAGCACATCATTAAACTGACGAGCCAACGCATCCAACCGCGACTGCAACCACAACCATGCCGGATTAGGGTAAGGACATGCTAAAACTGAAGTAGAATTGCTTAATTCATTCATAAAACACCTGTATTTTGTGGATAAACCGATACAGACGTTTTTTCAGGATTTAGAAGCCTTCTTGAAACGATAACATTGAACTCTTACAAGCTTACTGACCATCATCGGCGACCAAGATGTTGGTGTTTAGTCTGGCTTTAATTCATGCCATCAAATAAATTAAAAAACGGTCAACATATCCAGACGAAGCCGAAGTCATCCAAACTATCAGCTCTTTATCCACATTAGCCCCTATGCGTATAATGGCGACATTGTCAGAACCAACCACCGCATGCCATGCCAAAATACCTGGATCTTGAAATTTCGCTAAACGACTCACCCTACCCGATTACCCGCAAGCTCAGGGTGCCGGCCGCGACCGATTTGCATCAGTTACATCATTACTTGCAAATCGCCATGGGCTGGCAGCTTTCTCATCTTCATCTATTTGAGACCGCCCAGGGCAACTTTAGTGATTACGAAGACGATATGGATCCGACTGGCGAGCAGCCGGAGTTCGACGTTAATATCGAGCAAGTGCTTAAGCGCAAAGGCAGTACCATTATTTATCGTTACGACTTTGGTGATGACTGGTCGCATACCTTGCGGCATCTTGGCAGTGGCATTCAATCCAAACACGATGGTGTCAAATTATTAGACGCTGTAGGCATATGCCCTGAAGAAGACAGCGGCGGGGTTTGGAACTTACCCAAACGCTGTAACAAGATGCCTGACCACCAGTTAATTGCGGAACGCCTCGCAGAATACTACCACTTAACCGTTGATGTCGGCATTGCCGAGCACACGGCATTTCTGCACGTGCATGGTATCGATGACGTAGACGATGATGTAGCAGACTTGCGTGACGCGATTTATGAAAAGATTGACGTTCGTTATGATTTTAACCACGTCAATCGGTTTGTAGAGGCACCGTATGACTACAAACACCTTAACATTAAAAAACCTGACCCGAGCCTTGCAAAGGCCTCGCCAATACTGCAAGCCGTAATGCCCATGCTGCTGGATATGCTTAGTGAGCCGATAAAGCTAACCAGCAGTGGTTATTTACCGGTAAAATATGTCAAGTCGATGTACGCCGCAATCAATCAGCCCGGTTCTACCATTTTTCGTGAGTTTCAGCACAAAGCAATAACCTCAGAGTCAACCGTGTTGCCGGTCGAGATTATGCGTCATTTGCTGGTAATGAGTGACTTAGTGGAGGTTTCGCGAAAACGTCTGTGGCTGACCTCAAAAGGTTTAGACTGGGTACTCATGCGCGATTATGATCAACTCTATCACGTATTGCTTAAAACCGCCTTGCGCAAACTGAATTGGGGTTATGTGTATGGCGGCAAGACGTGCCCGTTACAGCAAAGCGCAGCACCGATGGTGATCTTAATCGGCAATGTGTTAGATACCAACACCGCGATTAGCGATGATGACCTGTTTGAGTTATTAGCAGGTTGTATCGTTGGCATAGCACAGGAGCCCATGAGTGAGGAACCGGCATGCCCCGAAGAACTGGATCCGCGCAAACTGCTATTCCGCCGCCGTTTTTGTTATTTCTTTGCCTTATTTGGCATTTGGGAACTCGAAGCCAAACCTGATCTAATGGCTGCATTAACCGAGCCACGCCAGGTAACGGTTACCCCGCTGGGGCGGGATTTGGTTTAGTTTGGCTTAAGTAGTGTGGGTCAGCAATTTATTGAATAAATTGTACCTTGCGCCTTTGGCGCAAGGTACAGCAAAGCCACTACTTCGTGTTTAACTGTTTGTAATACTCGTCATATGCGGGGCTGTAAGGACCCGGCGGTAAGCCACGTTGCAGGTTGTAAAAGGTCTGGAAATTAGCGGTGCGGGTTAACGGCAGATAATTAGGAGCTGCACGTTCAATCGCCGCGGTTACCGCCATGCTAATCAAGTCAGCCAACGGATTACCGGTACTGTTTTGATTATTTGGGTTATAACTCAGCTCTTTACGTGCCCGCCATAACTCAGTGCCATCGGCGTTAACCAAACGGTACTCAAAATCGACCGTGGTGGTGGTCGAGATAAGCATGTACTGCGACGTCCATTCATGAATGGTCACATACAACACGGTATCCGCACCAAACATCGATGCCAAGCTTTCTGGTGGCGCTGCATGTACTTCGGCCGGCTCGTAATAGCCCTCGTTTTCAAGCAAGGTTTTAACCGTGTTCACCGGGAACACATAATAGCCCCGCTCACCTAACACCATCGGCAAGGTCGCCAGTACTGAAGTTGGTGCCTGCACGTCGATGGTTTCGTTGTTAACCGGCACCACCAAAATCGAGCGGGGCTTTTGCTCGTGTAACGGTTGTAAAAACACTTTGTCCGGACCCGGTGCTGCACAGCCCGCTAATGCAATAACAAATACGGTGCTGACAACTGCACGAAAAACTCCTTTTAATGACATCACTGGGTACGCTCCTTCAGGTTATTAATCAGCGTGGTCATTAACGCCTCACTTTCAGGCCAATGTTTGCGCTCTAACTTGTAAAAGGCAATCGCCTCTTCGGCTTTACCTCGATTAAGCATGAAAGTGCCCGCCTCAGCGTAAAGACCCGGGGCAATGGTCTGCTTGCCCGGCTCGTATTCGCGCACAAACGCCAAATAATTATCCAGCATTTCTTCTTTTACTGCCGGTTCGTGATAATTAACAAACAATGCTTCTTCGTAATTACCCCATTGATACAAACCGTTGTTACTCGCACAACCACTTAACAGAGCGACCAAGCCAAGCGCCGTGAATAGCTTACGTTGAATCATTCACTCACCTCCAGTTTGTAGCTGATGCTCTCACCAAAATAATCACGTTTCGAATACAACACAGTATTGCCATGGCGCACTTCAATGACGTGCTCACCAATCAGCACCGGCACCGAATTTGCTGGATAAGCGAATTCAGCTACCGTGCCAAAACGTTGGCCGTCGACATACACCTCGGCCTGCTCAGCGTCAATATTATCGTATTGCCAAACAAAGCTGATTTGCGGACGGTCATCAACAACTTGTGTTTCTTGATGCGGTTGATAAGCGCACGCGGTGGTCAGTAAGGACAGTGACGTCGCCAATAAGAGTGCTTTTTTCATGGTTATTCTCCCATCTCGACGACTTCCAGTTCACTAACCTCATAGCCGTCAATACTGCCTTCGGTCAACACCCCAAACGCGCCCTGATCAAGCTCGGTACGGCCAAAGGTATCAGCAATTTCCAGTACGGCAACTTGCTTACCCGGTAAAGTGATAGTACTACCCGTGGTGCTGGATTTGACCTTTTTGCCTTTGGTCATCACCGCAAAGGTCTGGCCTTTTTTAACGCCTTGCGCTTCGCCACCACTAATAAACACCTGACCATTTTCAACGGCCAGCACATCGGCAGACCACGGATTGTCTAACAGCAGCTTGGCCATTTTGGCGACCGCCGCATTAACCGCCGCTCCAATAGCTTTGTCGTTGAGCGAGCCGTCGTAACCGGATACTGAACCAAACCCCATGGTGCGTGACTGCTCGGTTGAAGAACTGCCGGTGCCAGTAACCGAGGCAACTACCTGACCGGTGCTGACATCCACTAACCGAATATCAACGGTAGCGGTGGCCTCCTGTTTGGCACTGCTTGACAAGAAACCGCGCTCACCGGTGGTGGCGCGACCAAATTCTGTCAGCGATCCAATAACCAAGGTGTCGACACCAACCATTTCGTCAGGCTTGTTTTGCAACTGGGTTTCGTTTTTCAGTAAACCCAGATCCTGGCGTTCAAAGATCAAGAAGTTGTTGGTGTTCACGATGGCCTGACTGAACATGTCCGCAATTTTTTTATCGAACTTGCCTTCGTCGGCACCACGCAACAGCGAGCGGCCATAATTGGTTTCGTTGGTTAGGCGCCCGACGGCAATTTTGCGTTTTAGGGTAACCGCTTCCGGCGCTTGATTTTGCATTTGTTGTTGTGCGGCAGCTTGTGCAGGCTCATTAACAGCCGGCTTAGCGGGGCTTGGGGTGGGTGACTGTGACGCACAGCCGGCCATCAATACCGCTGAAATCGCCAGCGGCAACATTTTCAATTTCATAACAACTCCGTTTTGTGGAAATTCCGTTGGAATTTAGAAGATTCTACCATGCGCGTTAACATACTGTTAATTATAAATATTATTTTTATCATAAACTTTGATGCTGATGTGCTAATTTTTAGTAACTAAAAAAGATTATTAGGTTGACGCGTCATTTTGGGTCGTAATCAGGTTAACTGGCTACGACCCAAAATGACGCACCACGATGTTTTCATATAGGGATTCACCACGATGGTGATAGTTGGTCAATAAGGAGATATTTAATGAAAAAGTCTATCTTAGCGGTTGCATTAATCATGGCTTCAGGAGCGGCAATGGCGCAGTCGCCTAATTGGAACAAAGTCGATATTTCGTACCTGGATTCTGATATCGAGATCGGTAGTGGCAAAGCGTCATTTGATGGTTTTGGCCTGAATGGTTCAGTTGCGCTTAACGATAACTGGATGTTGTTTGCCGATTACAAATCGGTAGACGAGGAAGCCAATGGTGCCAGTTTGGAACTGGAAATGCTCAGTGCGGGTGCCGGCTTTTACAAGAGTGTTAGCGACAATACCGATATGTTTGCGACACTGTCAGCGGAGCGTTTTGAAACTTCTGGGTCTGCAGGCGGTATTGCTACTTCGGAAGGCGAAACCGGTTATGGCGTGGGTTTCGGGTTACGCTCTATGCTGACCCAATCCTTCGAGCTTGGCGGTGAAGTCGGTTATGTCAATATCAGCAGCGAAGACATTATTCGTACCCGCGCCAACGCTTTCTATTACTTTACCGACAATGTCTCAGTCGGCGTCGGCTACGAAATCTATCACATGCGGGACAGTGATTTAGACATCGACACCTTAAACGCGTCATTCCGCTACGCGTTTTAAGTTAGTAGCCCCATAAAACAATTAGCCCGCAGCTTTTGCGGGCTTTACAAGCGCTTGGCCATCTCCGGGATTCACGCGCTGAGCTAATTGCTTTTTGTACCGCATCAATGGTTTGTTGAGCCAGTAACTGCATGCGTGCCGGTGAAAAACCAAATTCTGCTGATGCGTATTAGAAATTTCGCCGTAAACCCTCGCCCAATCGGGCGGGGATATAAGGCGATTGAGGCGAAGCCTCAACGTCCTTGACAAGCAAAGCTATATCAGGAGAATACTGGTTATCTATACAGTTGCATGATTTAAATGTTAAGGGCGACAAAAGTACGCATTTACCCAACTCAAGAGCAGACTGAGTTTTTAATAGCTCAGTTTGGCGCTGTGCGTTTCGCGTACAACAAGGCTCTGCATTTAAAGTCTCATATGTATCGCAAGCGCAGGGTTACGCTGAACCCCAAAAAAGACATAAAACCGCTGCTTGCCGTTGCTAAGACATCACGAAAATACCACTGGTTGAAACAATATGATTCAATCGCCTT
>Ga0207828_100297_pt1 | contig 24113 bp, 20 predicted proteins | sample TtaePargueraPR_11_FD_187276 | JGI IMG/M metagenome (GOLD analysis project Ga0207828, IMG submission 187276) | Aerobic enrichment media microbial communities from Bioluminiscent Bay, La Parguera, Puerto Rico - Tt and P2 (3) (SPAdes) | ecosystem: Environmental > Aquatic > Marine > Unclassified ...
TTCATCAACGAGATCGCCGACCTGTGCGAGAAGACGGGGGCGGATGTGCAGGACGTGGCGCGCGGCATCGGGCTCGACAACCGGATCGGGCCCAAGTTCCTCCACGCGGGGCCGGGCTATGGCGGGAGCTGCTTCCCCAAGGATACCCTGGCCCTGCTCAAGACCGCGCAGGATTTCGAGGCGCCGCAGCGCATCGTCGAGGCGGTCGTCGAGGTGAACGAGATGCGCAAGCGGGCGATGGGGCGCAAGATCATCGAGGCGCTGGGCGGCACGGTGCAGGGAAAGAAGATCGCGATCCTCGGCCTGACCTTCAAGCCGAACACCGACGACATGCGCGACAGTCCGGCGATCGCGATCATCAAGACGCTGCAGGAAGCGGGGGCGGACATTCATGCCTATGACCCGCAGGGCGAGGAGCAGGCCCGGCTGGTGCTCGACGATGTAACCTATTGCACGGGTCCCTATGAGGCGATGGAGGGGGCCGCGGGCCTTGCCATCGTCACCGAATGGGACGAATTCCGTGCGCTCGACCTGGCCAAGGCCAAGGGGCTCCTTGGAGCGCCGGTGCTGGTCGACCTGCGCAATGTCTATGAACGGGGTGATGCGGAACGGGCCGGCTTCGCCTATTGGGGCATCGGCCGCTAGGAATGGCGACAGGGGCAATCCTGGTCACGGGGGCGGCCGGTTTCATCGGCCATGCCACTGCGCGTCACCTGCTCGAGCGCGGCGAACGGGTGATCGGCCTCGATGATCTCAACGCCTATTACGACCCGACGCTCAAGGAAGCGCGCCTTGCGAACCTGGCTGACAGTCCGGAGTTCGCCTTCCATCGCGGCGATGTCGCCGATGCGACGCAACTGGGGCACCTGTTCCGCGAGCACAGGGTGGACCGTGTCGTGCATCTCGCCGCACAGGCCGGCGTGCGCTACAGCCTCGATAATCCCTTTGCCTATGAGCATGCCAACCTTGCCGGCCACCTCGCCGTGCTCGAGGCCTGCCGCCAATGCGGGGCGCTCGGGCACCTCGTTTATGCTTCGACCAGTTCGGTCTATGGCGACAGCCCGCTTGATGGCGAAGCCTTCAGCGAGGACCTGCCGGCGACCGAACCCGCATCGCTCTACGCGGCGACCAAGAGGTCGTGCGAATTGATGAGCCATGCCTATGCGGGCCTGTTCGGCTTCCCGCAGACCGGGCTGCGCTTTTTCACCGTTTACGGCCCCTGGGGGCGGCCGGACATGGCCTATTTTTCCTTCACGCAGAAGATACTCGCGGGCGAACCGATCGAAGTCTTCGGCGAAGGAAGGATGGCCCGGGATTTCACCTATATCGACGATATCGTCGACGGGATCATCGGTGCGCTCGATCGTCCACCGGCTTCTGGCGAGCACCGCCTGCTCAATATCGGCGATTCGCAGCCGATCGGCCTGATGGACATGATCGCTGCACTCGAACGGGCGCTTGGCCGCCCTGCCGCAAAGATCATGCGGCCGATGCAGCCGGGCGACGTCACGACGACCCATGCCGACATCACCCGCCTCCATGCCCTGACCGGCTACCGGCCGAAAGTGGCGCTGGACGAAGGCCTGGGCGAATTCGTTACATGGTATAGGGACTACTACGGGGTCTGACCGCGCGGAGGTGTCTCACGTGCCGTCGTTTCCGCGAATCTCTCCAAGCTTGCGTTCCCAGGCCAGGGCATGGCCGATGATCTCGTCGAGATCGGCGTGCTTCGGGTGCCAGGGCAGTATGGCCTTGATCCGGCTGTTGTCGGAGATCAGCGAATCCGGATCGCCCGCACGGCGCGGCTCCATTGCCCGCTCGATCCGCATATTGGTCACCCGGTCGACCGCATCGAGCACCTCGAGAACCGAGAAGCCGCGGCCATAGCCGCAATTCATCGTCAGCGACTGGTCGGGGCGCGCGATCAGTTCCTTGAGCGCCAGCACATGGGCCTCGGCCAGGTCGCTGACGTGGATATAATCGCGCACGCCGGTGCCGTCGGGCGTGTCGTAGTCGGTCCCGAAGACCGACACGCCGGAACGCTTACCGGTCGCCGCCTCGCAGGCGACCTTGATCAGATGGGTGGCCCCGGCGGTGGACTGCCCGCTGCGCGCCTGCGGGTCGGCACCCGCGACGTTGAAATAGCGCAGCGCGCAATAGTTGAGATCATGGGCTTTCGCCGTATCGGCCAGCATGAGCTCGGTCATCAGCTTGGACATGCCATAGGGGTTGATCGGGCGCTTCGGGCTGTCCTCGCGCACCGGGCTGTCCTCGGGCACGCCATAGGTCGCGGCGGTCGAACTGAAGAGGAAGTGCCTGACCCCGCCGTCCACTGCCGCCGCGATCAGGGCGCGGCTCTTGGCGGTGTTGTTGTGGTAATATTTGAGCGGGTTCTCGACACTTTCGGGGACGATGATCGAGCCGGCGAAATGCATGATCGCCCCGATCCCGCGCTCGTCGATGATCCGCGCGAGCAGCGCCGCGTCCTCGATATCGCCCTGGTAGAAGTGCACGCCTTCGGGCACGGCGAAACGGAAACCGGTGGTGAGGTTGTCGATCACCGAAACCTCCCAGCCCTGGTCAAGCAGGGCAAGCACCGCGTGGCTGCCGATATAGCCGGCGCCGCCGGTGACGAGAACGGGAAGCTTGGTGGTCATAATAGCATCAACCGCAAGGAAATATATAAAAATTTAATATTGAAGTAAATTATTATAAATATGTTATATCAAACATCCATCATTTGATTGTTCCACAATTGATTTGATTAATTCTTGCCTTGATTGAATCGGGCTATCGAACATATCCGCGATTGGCTGTAATGCCGCCTCGTCCATAATCCAGACAGGGCCGAATTCACATAGTCGACCCATCATGTTCGGATCGATTTTGCTCGCCTTGAACCTCAAAGGTCGAGTTTGAGAAAACGGATCATTCAGAACCAAATCTTGCGCAAACGGCGCTGCATAGTCTGGTACAATTACTACCTTTGCTTTCGATGACGCGATCTGACCCTCTAGGATGTGGAACGGATGCGAAAATCGATAAGCGGCGGTCATGGACCAGGGAATTGCGATTGCAGCTGTGAATGCACTGCCCGCTATGAAGTGGCGCCAACCAATTGATCCTACTTCGCGCAATCGTATCCATCCATACGCTGCGACCATTGCAGCCACGCCAATCTCGCCATGCAAATAGCGATAGCCCCAGCCGTGCCCTTGAAATGGGCGGAGAGCAAATTTCATTGCCAGACAAAGAGCGAAACTAGCAAGGATGGCGATCATAATCGGATTGCGTGAGCGAAGCACTTGAATCGAGCCAACAACCATCAAGGGAAGAAGAAGAACGTGCTGCCAAGTAAAGAAGCGCGACAAGTTGGCCGAAAGAATCCAAACAGTCTGTTCTGAAATATTCGCCACATATCCCGACGCAACGGCAACGATGCTGCGCTGACTTGCGGCGGATTCAATTGCCTCTGATTCAAGTGTTGCTAAAATGGCGCCATCGATATTAGCCCAGAAAAATATTGTAATGCAATATGTTACTAAATAGATGGTCGCGAGGATCCAGCGGCGCTGCCAAACGATGACTGTGCAGAATGGAAGCGCGAAGGCGGGGTGGTATGCTAGTTGATGGCTACCGGTTGCTGCGACGCCCAGGAGGATCGCCAGAGTGTGTGACCATGGACGATCAAGTAGAAACAGCCACAGCCAGGCCATGTTTGCTGCAAGCAAGAACGGCATGGCGTATGCGGTCATGGCGTTTACCAGCACTTGTGCGTTGAGCGCTGTGATTACGGTCGCAACTAGCTGCGCTTGGCGATTATCTGGCCAGATCCGCTCGCTCGCAAGCCAAGTAAATAGTATCGCCAAGGCAGAACATATCGGCCCAACTAAGAACTGCGTGCCCGAAGCGATGAAAGGTGCATGGAGCGCTGCATTAACTGGAAGATATTGCGATTTCCAAGCAACATCTATATAAGGCATTGGAATCCAAGTGGAATTTAATGCATGATGCAGGCCTGCCAAGCTTTCGGGAAGAGGGTATGCCAAGTGCCCTGCTGCAAATATCTTGCTGTCCATTAGCGCCATCTGCTCGTCTCGGCTTAGGGCATGGCCTGATAGAAGAAGAAAATGGCCGACAATGCCGACGGTCAATACAGCCAGCGCCAATAAAGCGGCCACCCCCGGCGTGCTGACAACTGAATACTTGGACCCAAGAGAAATTCGATTTGGAAATCGAGAAAGAATAATATAGAAAATGCAAGATAAAATAACTAAAATTATATCCTGCTTTATTAGAAAAAACTGAGTTATTAACCTTATTTCGTTCAGGGCTCCAAATATCGCGAATGTTCCAAGGAGGAGGCCGGCGATTATATAGGCCCTTCCTTCAATTCTATTTTGCCATTGTATTTTGCCGGTATTCATAAAGAGGGAGTCTAACGCGAAATGGTAAAATAGCTATTAGGAATTTGACCAGTCCGCCATATTCAATATCTTCCAGTTGCTCCAAGAGTCCGCTCCGCCCATTCCTGCCGGCAGATCAGCAAGTCCGGCAGATAGGTGTCGCGGTTGTTGTAGACCATTGGTGAACCGTCGATCCGCGAGCAATGCAGCCCGTGTGCCCTCGCCACGGCGACCGGTGCGCAGCTGTCCCATTCGTATTGCCCGCCCGAATGGAGATAGATGTCGGCCTCGCCGCGGACGACCGCCATGGCCTTGGCGCCGGCGCTGCCCATCGGGACCAGTTCGCCGCCGAGCCTTTCGGCCACCGCCACCGCTTCGGCGGCCGGGCGGGTGCGGCTGACGAGGAGGCGCGGGGGGCCGTCGTGGCTCGCCAGCGCCACCGGGGAGTCGGTGCGGAAGACCGTTCCACCGTCGAGACCGGGCAGGGCCACCGCGCCCACTTCGGCGACGCCATTGACGGCAAGGCCGACATGCACCGCCCAATCGCTGCGCGCCTCGCCATATTCGCGGGTGCCGTCGACCGGGTCGATGATCCACACGCGCTCCTTGTCGAGCCGGGTCAGCGTGTCGCGGCTCTCCTCGGACAGGAGCCCGTCCTCGGGCCGGTGGAGCTTGAGCGCCTCGATCAAGAAGCGGTTGGAGACCTCGTCGCCGGCATTGCCGAGCGCCTTGCCCTCGAACAGGCCGCTGGCGCGCACCTCGAGCAGGATGCGCCCGGCGGCTGCGGCGAGTTGGGCGGCGAGTTCGGCGTCGGTCACGGGTAGTCCTTTCAGGCGAGTGGAATGAGGCAGCGGGTCAGATGCGGCCGGTCAGATGCGGGTGGCCGGATCGTCGGGCTGCCGGTCGTTGATGCCCCAGCGGATCGCGCTCCAGGCGCGTTCGTGGAAGTAATAGAGCACCATCTTGGTCAGCACTTCGGTGACGGCGATCGCACCGGCGGCCTTGGGGCTGCTGGTGAAGAACCAGCTGAGCAGGAAGGTGTCGATGCTGCCGAGAACCCGCCAGCTGAGCGCCTTGGCGAAGGAACGGCTATGCGCCTCCTGCCCCTTGAACAAGAACACCGACCGGCTCTCAGGCGTCGCCGAGCAGGGCGTCGACAATGGCGTCGGCGGCCTCCTCGATGCCCATGGCCGTGGTGTCGATGCGGATCTCGGGCTGCTCGGGGGCTTCATAGGGGCTGTCGATGCCGGTGAAGTTCTTGAGCTTGCCCTCGCGGGCCTTCTTGTAGAGCCCCTTCACGTCGCGCGCCTCGGCCACTTCGAGCGGGGTGTCGACGAAGACTTCGAGGAATTCGCTCTCGGGCAACATGGCGCGGACCATGTCGCGCTCGGCGCGGAAGGGGCTGATGAAGGCGGTGATCACGATCAACCCTGCGTCCGTCATCAGCCTGGCCACTTCGCCCACCCGGCGGATATTCTCGATCCGGTCGGTCTCGGTAAAGCCGAGATCCTTGTTGAGCCCGTGGCGGACATTGTCGCCGTCGAGCAGGAAGGTATGCCGGTTCATCCGGTGGAGCTTGCGCTCGACCATATTGGCAATGGTCGACTTGCCCGAGCCGGATAGCCCGGTGAACCACAGCACCGCAGGCTTCTGGTTCTTCATCGCGGCATGCCTGTCGCGCCCGATGTCGGTCTGCTGCCAGTGGACATTCTGCGACCGGCGGAGCGCGAAATGGATCATGCCCGCCCCGACCGTGGCATTGGTGATCTTGTCGACCAGGATGAAGCCCCCGAGAGTCCGGCTCTCGGCATAGGGCTCGAAGACGATCGGCTTGTCGGTCGTCACTTCGCAGACGCCGATGGAGTTGAGCTCGAGCGTCTTGGCCGCGAGGTGCTCCATCGTGTTGACGTTCACTTCGAACTTGGGATGCTGGACGGTGGCAGAGACATTCTGCGTTGCGAGTTTGAGCCAGTAGCCGCGGCCAGGAACCATGGCCTCGTCGCTCATCCAGACGATCGTCGCCTCGAACTGGTCGGCGGCGGCGGGCGGGTCTTCGGCGACGGCGATCACGTCGCCGCGGCTGCAGTCGATTTCGTCCTCCAGCGTGAGCGTGACCGACTGGCCGGCCACCGCCCGGTCGAGTTCGCCGTCCATGGTGACGATCGACTTGACCGTGCTGTTCCGGCCCGAGGGAACCACCCGGACCGGCGTACCGGGAGCGATCTCGCCATCGGAAATGAGGCCCGAGAAGCCGCGGAAGTCGAGATTGGGGCGGTTCACCCATTGCACCGGCATACGGAAGCTGCGCTCGCGTGCAGCGGTATTGGCGACTTCGACTGTCTCGAGATGGTCGATCAGGCTCGGGCCACCGTACCACGGCGTCTTGTCCGAAGGCGCGGCGGTGATGTTATCGCCCTTGAAACCCGAAATGGGAATGGCGGTGAAGCTCTCGATGCCGATGCCCTCGGCGAAACCGCGGTAATCGGCAAGGATACGCTCGAAGACGGCCTGGTCGTAATCGACAAGGTCCATCTTGTTCACGGCAAGCACAATGTGGCGAATGCCGATCAGATGGGCGAGATAACTGTGCCGCTTGGTCTGGGTCAGCACGCCCTTGCGCGCATCGACCAGGATCACCGCGAGGTCGGCGGTCGAGGCGCCCGTGACCATGTTGCGCGTGTACTGCTCGTGGCCCGGCGTATCGGCGACGATGAACTTGCGTTTCTCGGTGGCGAAGAAGCGATAGGCGACGTCGATCGTGATGCCCTGCTCGCGCTCGGCGGCGAGCCCGTCGACCAGCAGCGCGAAGTCGATCTCCTGCCCCTGGGTGCCGACCCGCTTCGAATCCGCCTCGAGCGCGGCCAGTTGATCCTCGAAGATCATCTTCGAATCGTAGAGCAGGCGGCCGATCAGCGTCGACTTGCCGTCGTCGACACTGCCGCAGGTGATGAAGCGCAGCAGGGTCTTGTTCTGGTGCTGCTCGAGATAGGCCTCGATATCCTCGGCGATGAGGGCGTCAGTCTTGTAGACCGGATCGTTGGGGTCGAAATCGGCCATCAGAAATAGCCCTCCTGCTTCTTCTTCTCCATCGAGGCATCGCCCGCGTCCCGGTCGATCGCGCGGCCCTGGCGTTCGGATGTGGTGGTCAGCAGCATTTCCTGGACCACCTCCTGCAGCGTCGCGGCCTCGCTCTCCACCGCGCCGGTCAGCGGGTAGCAGCCGAGCGTGCGGAAGCGGATCGAGCGCATGACCGGTTCCTCGCCTTGCGCGAGCGGGAAGCGCTCGTCATCGACCATCAGCAGCAGTCCGTCGCGCTCGACAGTGGGGCGCTTGGCGGAGAGATAGAGCGGGACGATCTCTATCCCCTCCTTCATGATGTATTGCCAGATATCCAGCTCGGTCCAGTTGGAGAGCGGGAAGACGCGGATGCTCTCGCCCTTGGCCTTGCGCGCATTGTAGAGGTTCCACAGCTCGGGGCGCTGGTTCTTGGGATCCCATCCGTGGCTGGCGGTGCGGAAGGAGAAGATGCGCTCCTTGGCCCGGCTCTTTTCCTCGTCGCGGCGGGCCCCGCCGAAAGCCGCGTCGAAACCATAATGGTTGAGCGCCTGCTTCAGTCCTTCGGTCTTCCACATGTCGGTATGCAGCGGTCCGTGGTCGAAGGGGTTGATCCCGCGTTCCCTGGCTTCCGGGTTGTGCCAAACCAGCAGTTCCATCCCGGCATCCTGGGCGCTCTTTTCCCGCAGCTTGTACATGTCCTGGAACTTCCAGGTCGTGTCGACATGCAGCAGCGGGAAGGGTGGCGGCGAAGGGTAGAAGGCCTTCTTCGCGAGATGCAGCATGACCGCGCTGTCCTTGCCGATCGAATAGAGCATGACCGGCTTCTGCGCTTCGGCTGCGACTTCGCGCATGATGTGGATGCTCTCGGCTTCGAGACGCTCGAGATGGGTAAGGTTCCGCTTCGACATGGGGCTGAACTAGTCCTGCAATGGCTCTTGGTCGATCAGGCCTCTGATTTTCCGTCGCAAAGGAGATATTTATACCCCCCAAATGGGGGGCATATGCTATGATGCCGGTATGCTCAGCCGCTACGACCAGCGCGAAATCCTCACCGGCCTCCACGCCGGAGTGCTGGAGAAGCCGCTCTGGTCCAGCTTTCTCGAACGCCTGGCCCGGGGTCTCGGGGCCGATGGATGTGCGCTCAATATCGGCAGGCAGGGGGAGCCAGCGGTACGGTCGGCCGAATTTCTCTTCGGCCGCGCCGAGGAAGCCGAGCGGCGGATCGCCTATGCCGGACGCTTCCACGCGCTCGACCCGATCCCCTATGATTCGCTCCGGCCCGGCCGGGTCTATGCGCTCGACGAATTCCTCCTGGCAGGCGATGCGGCGCACCGCACCTTCTTCGAGGAATATGTCCTGCCTGCCGGGCGGCGCTTCTACCGGCTGATGCGGATCGAGGCCCCGGCCGGTCTTGTCGCCTGGCTGACGATCTGGAGCGCGGACCACAAGTTTTCGGCGGCCGATCTGAGCTTCCTGGCCGACCTTGCCCCGCACCTTGCCATTGCGCTCGACATCCATGCCGCGCTCGAAGGAGCACGCGGTCGCAGCGGCGAGGGCGCGGAAGCGGACGGTGGTTTTGGCCTGGGTTCGCTTTCGCTCGGACGTTTCGGACAGGTGCTTGCCATGGACTGGCGAGCCGAGGCCCTGCTACGCCGGACCCATGCGCTGCGCATCCATCCGCGCGGCCGTCTGCTTCCGGCGCTTCGTTCGGCCGACCGGGAATTGGCCGAGGCGCTCGGCGAATTCGTCCACGATCCTCGCGCTCGTGCACGGGCCGTCCGCCTGGGAGAGGATCCCTGGCTCGACATGCTTCTGGTCCCGGCGGGCGGGACGCGGGACGAACGCGCCGTGGCCACGGCCTATCTGCACGGTGATCTGGCCATGAGCGTCCAACGGATCGCCCGGTTGACGCGCATCTTCCGCCTGACACCGAGCGAGGCACGGCTGGCGTGGCACATGGCCCGTGGCCGCTCGATTGCCCAGGCGGCCGAGGTGCTGGGGATCTCGGAACAGACGGCGCGCAGCTATTCCAAGCTGATCTACGGCAAGACCGGGGCGAGCGGGCAGGCCGATCTGGTCCGCATAGTCCTGGCCAGCGCGATCGCTCCCGTGTGATGCGATTGCGGCCCGGCGCCGCATGATCTAGCTCTTCCGGCAGGACAATTCGGAGAATCCATGCTTGAACCCGCTGCCGCCGAGGCCCGCTGCGCCCAGTTGATCGACCTCGCCAGGCAGGCGGGCGCGGATGCGGCCGACGCCGTGGCGATCGGCAATGTCTCGCAAAGCATTGCCGTCCGGCTGGGCGGACTCGAGGACATTGAGCGCAGCGAAAGCGAAGCGATCGGGCTGCGCGTGTTCGCAGGGCAACGTTCCGCCTCGATCCATGCGAGCGATTTCAGCCCGGCGGCCATGCGCGAAATGGCCGAGCGCGCGGTCGCTATGGCGCGCGCCGCGCCTGAAGACATCTATGCCGGGCTGGCACCCGAAGAACTGCTGGCACGGGGCCCTCTGCCCGAGCTCGATCTCGTCGACGAGTCCGAGCCGAGTCCGCAGGATCTGCGCGCCGCGGCCCAGGCCGCCGAGGATGCCGCGCGGGCGGTCTCCGGAGTGACGAACAGCGAAGGCGGCGGGGCCGGCTATGGTTGCTCGACCGTGGCGCTTGCGACCAGCCATGGCTTTTCGGGCACTTACCGCGCGACCAGCCATTCGCTCAGCGCGACGGTCGTGGCAGGCACAGGCGCGGGCAAGCAGCGCGACTATGCCTGGCGGCAGACCCGTCATGCCGAAGATCTGTTGGCGCCTGAAGCGATCGGCAGGCTGGCCGGCGAGCGCGCGGTGGCTCGGCTCGATCCGGGCAAGCTCCGCAGCGGCCCGCTGCCGGTGGTGTTCGATCCCCGCGTGGCCGGATCGCTGCTCGGTCACCTGATCGGCGCCATGTCGGGCCCGGCGATTGCCCGGCGCGCGAGCTTCCTGCTCGACCGGCTGGAGGAGGAACTGTTCGACCCCGCGGTCCGCATCGTCGACCAGCCGCATCGCAGGCGGGGGTTGCGCTCGCGTCCGGTCGACGGGGAAGGGTTGCCCACAAGCGAACGCGCATTGGTCGAGCACGGCCGGCTAACCGGCTGGCTCGCCAACGTCGCCGCCGCTCGCCAGCTCGGGATAGTCCCGACCGGTCATGCCTCGCGCGGGGTGAGCGGGGCGCCCGGCGTTTCGACCAGCAATGTCCATCTCGAACCGGGCACGCTCACGCGCGAAGAGCTCATCGGCGGGATTGCAGATGGGGTGCTGGTAACCGAGCTGATCGGCCAGGGCGTCAACGGCGTCACCGGCGATTATAGCCGCGGCGCCTCCGGCTACCGGATCGTGAAGGGCGAGATTGCCGGTCCTGTGGCCGAATTCACGATTGCCGGGAACCTGCTCGACATGTTTCGCCGGCTGACCCCGGCCAGCGATCTCGAACTCCACCGCGCGATCAATGCGCCGACCCTGCTGGTTGAAGGGATGACGGTGGCGGGCGAATGATCTGGCGGTTTGCCTTCCTGCCGCTGGCGGTGGCGGCCCTGGCCGGCACGAGCCCGGCTCAGGCTCTGCTTGCGCCGGCGGAGACCGAGGCGCCAGCCGAAAGCCCCGCGCCGATCGCGACCGAACAGGATGCCGGCGCCGATGCCGCAATTGCCAGCCGGATTGCCGGCATTTTCGGCGAATTGCCGGCTTTTGCCCATGTCGAGGTGACGGTGAGGGAGGGGGTCGTCAGTCTTTCGGGGACCGTCTCTGGGAGCGAGAACAGCGCCCGGGCGGAGGCGATCGCCGGGAGGGTCAGCGGCGTGGTGACGGTCGAGAACCGGCTGGTGCGCGATCTCTCGGTCGACGAAAGCCTCGATCGGGTCGGTGGGCTGACCGACCGGTTGGGCGAGTTCTGGCGAAGCCTGCCCGCAATCGGCCTGGCGCTGCTTGTCGGACTGCTGATCGGCGGCCTGGGCTACCTGCTCGCCGGACTGACCGGTGTGTGGAACCGCCTGGCCGCCAACCCCTTTCTCGCCGAACTCATCGCCAGTGCGATCCGCTTCGTCTTCGTTATCGGCGGGCTGGTGGTGGCGTTGGACATGCTCGGCGCCGGCACGCTGCTCGGCGCCGTGCTCGGCGGGGCCGGCGTGGTCGGTATCGCGCTCGGCTTTGCCATGCGCGATACGGTCGAGAATTACGTCGCCTCGCTCATGCTTTCGCTGCGCCAGCCCTTCCGGTCGAACGACTGGGTGGTGATCGAGAATTACGAGGGCCGGGTCATCCGCCTGACCAGCCGCGCGACGATCCTGATGACGCTCGACGGCAACCATCTGCGCATTCCCAATTCGACCGTCTTCAAGGCCGTCATTCTCAATTACACGCGCAATCCGCAGCGGCGCTTCGATTTCGAGCTTGGAATCGATGCCGCGGACGACCCCAACGCCGCACGCCAGCTCGGGGTCGAGACGCTTCGCGGGCTCGACTTCGTGCTTGCCGAGCCGGAGCCACAGGCGCGGCTGAGCCGCGTGGGGGATTCCAATATCGTGCTTCAGTTCCTCGCCTGGATCGATCAGACCGGGACCGATTTCAACAAGGCGCGCAGCCAGGCCATCCCCGCTGTCAAGAACGCGCTGGAGCAGGCAGGCTTCGCGCTGCCCGAGCCTATCTACCGCCTGCGCTTCGACCAGGGCATGTCCCTTCCGGGCACGATCGCAGCGGGAAGATCTGCGGCGGAGCCGCCGCGCACCGCGCGTCCGTATCCGGTTCCCGCCGAGCGGGCTGAGGACACCGAGCCCGAACAGGTTATCGAGCGGATGGTGGAAGAGGAACGGGCCGCCGATCCGCAGGCACCCGACCTGCTCGATCCGAGGCGGCCCGTCGAATAGGCTCAGGCGGTCTTGCCGGCCTTGTCTTCCTTGTAGCGCTCGATCGCTTCGAGCGTCACTTTGCGTGCTTCGGCGGCATCGCCCCAGGCACCGACGCGGACCCACTTCTCGGCTTCGAGATCCTTGTAGTGGGTGAAGAAATGCTCGATCTGCTGGAAGATGATCGAGGGCAGGTCCTTGGTCTCGCCGACGTCTGAATAATAGGGGAAGGTCGTGTCGACCGGGACGCAGATCAGCTTCTCGTCGCCGCCATGCTCGTCCTCGAGGTTGAGCACCCCGATCGGGCGGGCGCGCACGACGCAGCCGGGTACGAAAGGCGAGCGGGCGATCACCAGTGCGTCGAGCGGGTCGCCGTCGGGGCTCAGTGTGTGCGGTACGAAGCCGTAATTGGCCGGATAGCGCATCGGCGTATGGAGGATCCGGTCGACGAACAGCGCGCCCGATTCCTTGTCGAATTCATATTTCACCGGTTCGCCGCCCGTCGGCACCTCGATGATGACATTGAGGCTTTCGGGCGGGTTGTCGCCCACGGGAATCAAGTCGATGCGCATCTTCTCTCGCTTTGCTTCGGGCCGCTTCGCGGCTCCAGGGTTGGCGGCAACCCCTCCCAATCGCGGGCCCGATAGCCCAGACACGGCGCTTTTGCGAGAGCTTGATTGCGAAAGCCCGATTTTCGGAGCAGGCTTGGGGCCGAGCCGGCAAGAGTCGGGCCATGGGAGAGAATGACGATGCATGTAGGTATGGCGACGGGCTTCGCGCATCAGCGCGGCAAGACCTATCCGGACGTCCAGTTCGTGCGCGAGGAACTCGAGAACCTTGTCCTCGCCGAGGAGCTGGGCTTCGATTCCGTGTGGATCACCGAGCATCACTTCTCCGACTATTCGATGTCGAACGACCCGCTGCAACTGCTGTCCTACCTTGCCGGGCGGACCAGGCGGGTGAAGCTCGGTACGCAGTGCATCATCGTGCCCTGGCACGATCCGGTGCGGCTGGCGGAAAAGATCATCAATCTCGACATCATGTCGGGCGGGCGGGCAATCCTCGGCTTCGGCGGGGGTCTCGCGCAGCACGAATTCGAAGGCCTCGGCGTGGACATGAACCAGTCGCGCCGGCTCTATGTCGAAATCCTCGAGGCAGTGATCCCGGCGATCGAGACCGGAGTGATCGAATATGAGGGCGAGCTGGTGAAGGTCCCGCGGCGCGAGCTGCGCCCGGGCCCGCTGCGCAGCTTCGAGGGGCGCAAGTTCTGCGGTTCGCTCTCGGGCTCCTCGATGCACATGGCGGCCAAGCTCGGCTTCGGCAACATGGTGCTGATGCTGCCGCAGCGCGGCAAGGAAACGCCGCCGGATCTCTACAAGGAAGTCTGGCAAGAAGTGCATCGGGACGGCAGCCTGCCGCCCCCGCCTATGCTGTCGGGCAATTTCTACGTCGACGAGAGCGCCGATCGGGCCGAGGAACGCGGGCAGGCCTATCTCGCACACACCATGCGCGCGGCGATCCGGAACTACCATCTCGATACGCCGGGCCGGTTCCCGCACATCAAGGGTTATGAGCAGTATGAGAAGATGGTGCTCCAGCCTGAGGACATCGACCCCTATGTCGAGAATTTCGGCAAATCGGCGGTCACCGGCACCCCGCAGATGATCCTTGACCGGCTGTGGGAGCTGAAGGAAATCTACCGGCCGCAGGGCTTCTTCCCGCATGTCTATTACGGCGGCATGCCGCAGGAAGAGGCGCGCAAGAACATGCACCTCTTTGCCGAGAAGGTCCTGCCCGAGCTCAAGAGCTGGGAGGCCGATGTCTCGATCGAGGAGCGTTTCATGGAAGCGGCGGAATAGGTACCGTGGGTGTCCGTTCGTGCTGAGCTTGCCGAAGCACCGCAAGCGCGGCGCGGCAAGAAGTGGGCAACCCTTCGACAGGCTCAGGGCGAACGGTCGAGGGGAATTGCCTGTTGCCCGCTCTCGTCCTAAACGCGCGGGCCAATGGCAAAGATCGAAACACCCAGGCCCATCCGCGGCACGCAGGACATTTTCGGGGCCGAGGCGGAAGCCTTCGCCTTCGTGGTCGAAACCTTCGAACGCGTGCGCAAGCTCTACCGCTTCCGCCGGGTGGAAATGCCCGTGTTCGAGAAGACCGAGGTCTTTTCCCGCTCGATCGGGGAGACGACCGATGTCGTATCCAAGGAAATGTACAGCTTCGAGGATCGCGGCGGTGAAAGCCTGACGCTGCGGCCCGAATTCACGGCCGGGATCGCGCGCGCCTATCTCACGGACGGCTGGCAGCAATATGCCCCGCTGAAAGTGGCGACCCATGGCCCGCTGTTCCGCTACGAGCGCCCGCAGAAGGGGCGTTATCGCCAGTTCCACCAGATCGATGCCGAGATCATCGGTGCTGCCGAACCGCAGGCGGATGTCGAGCTGCTGGTGATGGCGGACCAGTTGCTGAAGGAACTCGGCATTGCCGACGGGGTGACGCTCCACCTCAACACGCTCGGCGATGCGGACAGCCGCGAGGCCTGGCGCCTGGCGCTGATCGACTATTTCCGCGGCGTGAAGGGCGAGCTTTCCGAAGAGAGCCAGGACCGGCTCGAGAAGAACCCGCTGCGGATCCTCGATTCCAAGAGCCCGCAGGACCAGGCCTTCGTTGCCGATGCGCCGAAGATCGACGATTTCCTGTCCGCCGAGGCCCGGGGCTTCTTCGCCGCCGTCACCGCCGGCCTCGATGCCGCGGGTGTCGCCTGGAGCCGTAACCCGGCGCTGGTGCGCGGGCTCGACTATTACCGCCACACCGCCTTCGAATTCATCACCGACCGGCTCGGCGCACAGGGCACCGTGCTTGGCGGCGGGCGTTATGACGGGCTGATGGAAAGCCTCGGCGGCGCGCCGACCCCGGCGGTCGGCTGGGCCGCAGGGATCGAGCGGCTGGCAATGCTTGTGGGTGAAGACCGAGGTGAAATTGAGACAGAAGTCATCGCCTTCACGGAGAAACCAGAGCTCGAGAGTCTGACTTGGGAAGTCGTTGCAGCACTGCGGCGCGGCGGGACAGCAGATCGCGCTATCCGCGCTGAGGCTATTCTATCGGGGTCGCCAAGGAAGCGTTATTCAAAGGCAAAGGCGTCCGGTGCATGGCGTGGCTTGTCAATTGAAGCTCACGACGAAGATCTCGCAGTTATGCGTCTGAGAGACCTGAATGCTGAGAATGCAACTTCCGTTCGAAACAGGATTTCGGAAGCTTTGGCGGCGCAATTCGATTTCAATGAAACTGAGATTGAAAATGCACATGCCTGGATATTGGTTAGTCGAAAGTGAACACAAGCGTCACCCCGGGCTTGACCCGGTGACCCGCTTCCTTTCCTGCGGCGGTGCGATAAAAGCGGGATCCCGGGTCAGGCCCGGGATGACGAAACCAGAGAAGCCCCAGTGACCATCCCCGATACCCGCCTGCGCCAGCTGACCGACCGCTTTGCCGAGCTCGAGGCGCGGATGGCGTCCGGGCAGCTCGAGGGTGAGGACTTCGTCGCCGCCAGCCGCGACTATGCGGAGCTGGAGCCGGTGGCCAAGCGTGCGCAGGACGTGATGACCATGCGCGCCGAACTGGTCGATTTGCAGGAGATGCTCGCCGACCCGGAAATGAAGGCCATGGCCGCCGAGGAGATCGAGCGGATCAGGGGCGAACTGCCCGCAGCCGAACAGAAGCTCGCCCTTGCCATGCTCCCGCGCGATGCGGCGGATCAGCGGCCGGCCATGCTCGAGATCCGCGCCGGCACGGGCGGGGACGAGGCCGGGCTGTTCGCCGGCGATCTCTACCGCATGTACGAACGCTTTGCCGCCGAGCAGGGCTGGAAGGTCGAGCCGGTCAGCATGAACGCCAGCGAAGTCGGCGGCTTCAAGGAGATCGTCGCGAACGTGACCGGGCAGGGCGTCTTCGCCAAGCTCAAGTTCGAAAGCGGCGTCCACCGGGTGCAGCGCGTGCCGGTGACCGAAAGTGGCGGGCGGATCCATACCAGCGCGGCGACCGTGGCCGTGCTGCCCGAACCGACCGAGGTCGATGTCGCGATCGAGGACAAGGACCTCAAGATTGATATCTACCGTGCTTCCGGCGCGGGTGGCCAGCATGTCAACACCACCGATAGCGCCGTGCGGATCACCCATTTGCCCAGCGGTATCGTCGTCACTTGTCAGGACGAGCGCAGCCAGCACAAGAACAAGGCCAAGGCCATGCAGGTCCTGCGCGCGCGGCTCTACGAGAAGATGCGCGACGAGGCGCAGGGCGAGGAGGCCGAGGCGCGCAAGGCCATGGTCGGCTCGGGCGACCGCAGCGAACGCATTCGCACCTACAATTTCCCGCAGGGCCGGGTGACCGACCACCGGATCGGGCTCACCCTGCACAAGCTTGACGAAATCCTCGCCGGGCCGGGCCTGGGGGAACTGATTGATGCCTTGATCGCCGAGGACGAAGCCAAGCGCCTCGCCGCGATGGCGTGACGACGATTGCCGGGGCCCTGCGCGCCGCGACCGGCCGCCTGACAGCGGTGAGCGACACGGCCCGGCTCGATGCCGAATTGCTGATGGCCAAGGCTCTCGGGGTCTCGCGCTCGGAGCTGCTGCTCCGCCATGGCGAGCGTGACGCACGTCCCCATCTTGCCGTGTTCGAGCAGTTCGTCTCGCGGCGCATGGCGCATGAGCCGCTCGCCTATATTCTCGGCGAACAGGAATTCTACGGCCTCACTTTCGCTGTTCGTCCCGGCGTGCTGATTCCGCGCGCCGACAGCGAGACCACGCTGCAGGCGGCGCTAGACGCGGCGGCTCCCGATGCGCGGGTGCTCGATTGCGGCACCGGCTCGGGCGCGCTGTTGCTGACCTTCCTGCACGAGCGGCCGGCGGCCAGCGGCTGGGGCATCGACGCCCACGCCATGCCGCTGATGGTCGCTGCCGCCAATGCCGAGCGGCTGGGCCTTGCCGGCCGGGCGTGCTTTGTCGGCCGCGACTGGAACGCGGAAGGCTGGAGCGCGGACCTCGGGACCTTCGACCTCGTGCTGGCCAACCCGCCCTATGTCGAGACGGACGCGGATCTCGATCGTGACGTGCGTGACTTCGAACCGCACGAAGCGCTGCTTTCCGGGCCGGAGGGGCTGGACGACTACCGCATCCTGATCCCGCAGTTGCCCGGCCTGCTCAATCCCGGCGGAGTGGCGGTCGTCGAGATCGGCCATCGTCAGGACGAATCGGTTGCCAGGATTGCCAAGGAAGCGGGTTTTTCGGTCAAGCTCTATCGCGATCTCGCCGACAGGCCGCGTGCACTGCTGTTGCATTAAGGGCTTGGCAAGGCGAAAATGACAGGCTACGCATAGCAAAGGCCAGCGGAAGGCAGGATTTTCGCCCCTTCCTGCGGCCAAGCTCCAAAATCGCGTAAAGCCAGGCCGCAAGGCGGGCGACATGTGCAGATGGGGCACCGCGAATCGGTGCATCGGTGCCGCGCGGAACAGGGATCATGCGACCGGATACGGGCATTGGCGCCCGCCGGATACAAGCGAGGAAGTGAACTCCCTTGAGCAATAATCGTGGTAACAACCGCCGTCGCGGTCGCGGCAATCGCAACCAGGGCAACAATCCGATCAACCGGATCGACAGCCGGGCCCGTGGCAATGCGCCCCAGCTTCTCGAGAAGTACAAGAAGCTGGCGCATGACGCCTCACTCAACGGCGACCGTGTCCAGGCCGAATATTACCTGCAGTTCGCCGACCACTATTTCCGTGTCCTGGCTGACAGCAAGGCGCAGAAGGACGAGGCCCGCCAGCGGCGCGAAGACGATCGCGAGCAATCCCACGGGGGCGGCGACGCGGAGGACGAGGGCGGCGATTACGATCGCCAGCCGCGCGTTAGCAACCGCCGCCGGCGCGAACAGGACGATTCCATCGACGGCGACGAGCGCGGCAGCGACAGCGAGGGCCTGGCCGACGACAACCCCTTCACGCGCGAAAGCCGCGGTCGCAAGCCGCGCAGCAAGCCGCAGCGCACGAAGCGGGAATCGGCCTCGGAAGGGGGCGACCGCGAAGACGGGCTGGATGAAGCGGTTCTGCCTCCGGCGATCTCGCGTGGCGAAGACAAGGAAGAGGCCGCGGAAGCGCCAAAGCCCCGCCGCCGTGCGCCGCGCAAGCGCAAGGCCGACGGCGAAGACGAGACGCTCGAAACCGTAAGCTGACGATTGGCTGTTGCGCCGTGCTGCCATGCACGGCACAGCACCGTCGATGTCCCGCCAGGATGCCCTGACGAACTGGAGCATGCGCCATCCGCATTGGGTGGCGCTTCTGCTTGGAGTTCTGGCCGCGACGGGGTTCCAGCCGCTCGCGCTCTGGTCCTTGGGTCTGATCGGCATGGGCGGGCTGTTTGCCCTCGCCATGACCGCGAGGGACTGGCGCCGGGCCGCCCTGGCCGGATGGATTTTCGGCATGGGTCATTTCACGCTCGGCAACAGCTGGATCGCGACCGCCTTCACTTATCAGGCCAACATGCCGGCCCTGCTCGGCTGGGCGGCGGTGCCGCTGTTGTCACTCTATCTCGCACTCTATCCCGCGCTGGCAGCCGGGGTCGCGCGCCGGCTGGTGCCGGGCGGTGTGACCTTGCCCGGCGCATTGCTCTTCGCCGGCTGCTGGGTCGTGGCGGAGTGGCTGCGCGGTTGGGTCTTTTCCGGCTATCCTTGGAATCCCTTCGGCATCGTTCTGCTCGGCGGATTCGACCGGCCCGGTCTCGCCCTGCTTGCCCCCTGGACGGGGACCTATGCCCTGTCGGGGCTGGCGGTTCTGGCCAGCGCCCTATTCGTCCTCCTGCTCAAGCAAGGGCGGAGAATTGCCTTCGTCGTCATGGCGGCCCTGGCGCTGCTCGGGATGTACGCGCCGCCCCTGGGGACGCGCGCGGAAGGCAACCTGCGCTACACGCTGGTCCAGCCCGACCTGCGGCAGGAAAAGGTCGACGATCCGAGCCGTTTCGAGGAAAGCTTCCAGGACATCGCCGCGCTGACCATGCCGGTCCAGCCCGGAACGAAACGGCTGGTGCTGTGGCCCGAATCCGCCGTTCCCGACTATCTGCGCGAAGGCTACCCCCAGCGCTACTACCGCCGTACCGCCTATGGTGATCCGCTGCTCGCGCGCATGCGTATCGGCAAGGTCATCGGCCCGGGCAGCATGCTGCTGACCGGCACGGTCGATCTCGAGATCGCCGAAGGCCGTGCCGAAGGCGCGCGTAATTCGGTGAGCGCGATCGACGAGCTGGGCGAGATCAGGGCGGGCTACAACAAGGCCCATCTCGTGCCGTTCGGCGAATATCTGCCGCTGCGCTGGCTGCTCGAACCGCTCGGATTGAGCCGGCTCGTGCCGGGAGCGTTCGACTTCTGGCCCGGCCCGGGCGCGCGCACCCTTGGCCTGGGCGACTGGGGAAGGGCCGGGATCCAGATCTGTTACGAGATCGTCTTCTCCGGTGAAGTCGTCGATCGGGACGACCGGCCGGACTACATCTTCAATCCATCGAACGACGGCTGGTTCGGCGCCTTTGGTCCGCCGCAGCATTTCGCACAGGCACGGCTGCGGGCGATCGAGGAAGGCTTGCCCGTCCTGCGCGCCACGACCACCGGGATCAGCGGCGTGATCGACGCCGACGGGATCGTCCGGGCACATGCCGGGATGCACCGCGCCGCGCGTCTCGACGGGGCGGTGCCGCCGGCCCATGCGCCGACGCTCTTTGCGCGGCTCGGCAATATGCTGGCTCTGGCCTGGGCCGCCGTCTTCCTTATTGCCGGCCTTGTGTTGCTGCGGCGCCGGGCCTGACGTGGCGGGGCAGGCGCGGGCCCCCCAAGCCGGGCGGATCCTGGAACTCGACGCCCTGCGCGGGCTGGCGGTAATCGGCATTGCCCTGATGAACGTCTTTGCCTTCGCCATGCCGGGCGCGGCCTATTACAACCCTGCGGCCTGGGGGGCTGGCAGCTGGGCCGACTATGCGGCCTGGGCACTTTCCTTCGTGCTGGTCGAGGACAAGTTCCGCGTAATGTTTGCGATGATGTTCGGGGCAGGAGTCTCAATCCTGCTCGACCGGCCTGCCCTTCATCCCCTGCGCGCCCATTACGCACGGATGGCGGTGTTGTTCGTCATCGGCTTCCTCCATGCCCTGCTGCTTTTCAGCGGCGACGTCCTGCGGCTCTACGCGCTGTGCGGGCTGGTCCTGCCGCTGGCGGCGCGCTGGCCGGTCCGGCGGCTGTGGATCGGCGTGGCCGTATTGTTGGCGGTTCATCTCGCGGCAGGCGGCTACATCGCCTGGGGATGGCTCGAATATTGGTGGCGCTTCGCCCACGTGCCGGGCACCGATCCGGCCCCGCTGGCACCGATCGAGGCTGCTTTCGGAGCAGATCCCGCCGCGCTCGAACGCGGACTGGCAATCGGGCGCGAGGCGCTGGGAGAACGAATCGCCCGCCGCTGGGACGGCACGCTGGGCGGACTCGTCGCCGGCCTGGTCGTCCTGCCGACCACGCTCGCCGCGATGCTCGCCGGGATCGCCCTGTGGCGCAATGGGCTGCTTGCCGCGCAATGGCCGGCGCGCAGGGCAATGCAGTTCGCGTGGCGCCTGGCGTTCATGGCCTTGCCTCCACTGGTCCTGCTCGCGTGGTTTGCCTTTTACGCGGAATTCCACGGCGCGGTGATAGGAACCAATGCGCTCGTCTGGTCCGCGCCCTTCGATCTTGTGCTGGGGATCGCCTGGACCGGCTTCGCCATGGCCCTGTCCCGGCGCTGCGGCCAGGCCGGCGGGGTGGTGCGCCGTCTGGCCGCGGCCGGGAGGATGGCGCTGACCAATTACCTCCTGACCAGCGTCCTGCTGGCGGCCATCTACGGCAGCTGGGGGCTGGGCCTGTTCGGGACGACCGGGCGACTGGCGAGTCTTGGCGTGACGCTGCTCCCCATGGCCGGGGCCTTGCTCTGGTCGCCAATCTGGCTGGCGTATTTCCGCCAGGGGCCATGCGAATGGCTCTGGCGGGGCGCGGCGTCGCTGACGTTTGCGCCTTTGCGCCGCTAGCCGCCGGCGCTCCGGGCAATCCGTTCCTGGTCGCCGCGCAAGTGCCGCGCGGCCAGCAGGTAATGGACACCGGCCCAGACATAGAGCAGCCCGGTGATCGCCATTGCCAGTGCCAGCCCGCGGCTCGCCCCGTGGGTCAGCGCCATACTGTCGCTCAGCCGTCCGAGGAGCAGCGGTCCGAGCGCGCTGGCGATGCCGTAGACCACATTGAGCACCGCCGAGGCGGTCGCCCGCATGCGCGGGTGCATGAGGTTCTGCAGCGCGGCATAGGTAATCCCGAGATAGCCGAAATTGAGCATGGTTGCGATGCTGACCAGCCCGAGCAGGGCTGGCAGGCTGTCGCGGGTGATGGCGAAGGCGTAGAGCGGGCCGCCCACCAGCAGGCAGGCGGCGGGGACCAGTGCATAGGCGGCCGGGTTTTTCCCGCCCAGCCGGTCACCGAGCCAGCCGCTGGCGACGACGGAGATCGCGGCCGGCAGGCTGGCGATAAGCCCGGCATAGAGGCCTGCTTCGCCGATCGGGGTCGCGAACTTCCGGATCATCAGCGAGGTGAAGAAATAGTTGAGCCCGAAGCCGAGCATGGCGGCAAATGCCGAGCCGATCACGAGATTGCGCGCGCTGGCGAGGCCCAGCAGCCGGCGGAGGACTTCCGTGAAGGGCGGGACATGGTCGCCGGCTTCGGGGTCGTGCTGCCCGCGCTTGGGCTCCGCGATGAAGAAAAAGGCCACGGCGGCGAGGAGCACGCCGGGCAGGGCGGCCATCAGGAAAGTCATCCGCCAGTCGTAATTCTGCGCGATCCAGCCGCCTCCGACGAAGCCGACGAAGGCGCCGATCGGCGGCGCCAGCATCAGCACCGATATCGCGAGTCCGCGCCGGGAAGCCGGGAAATAGTCGGCGATCACCGATTGCAGGCTCGGCAGGCCGATCGCTTCGCCGAGACCCACGCCCATGCGCGCCAGCAGTAGCGAGGCCCAGTTGGCGGCGCCGCCGCAGATGGCGGTTGCGGCCGACCACAGCAAGGTGCCGAGCGAGATCAGCGTCAGCCGCCGGACCCGTTCGGCCAGGCGGGCGATGAACAGGCCGGCGGCAATGTTGAGGAGGGAGAAAGCCACACCCATGAACGAGACCTGTGTGTCGCTGAGCGCGAATTCGGCCTTGACCGGCTCGACCAGCACATTGACCACGATCCGGTCGATAAAGCCGACGGTGCTGATCGCCGTCAGGACGACCAGCGCCAACCACGGCGCGCCTTGCCGCATTCTTCTCTCCCCATCCGGATGATCGCCTTTGCGGGCAGGTTTGCCGGAAAGGAGACAATCCGCAAGCGGTTTCGGGGAGCTAGTCCCGATATGCAGCGGAGGTTTTGTCTTTGACCTCGTTGCTGGAGACGCCTGGGGCGAGTTCGATGAGGCGGAAGGGGCTGTGGTGGTCGGGGCGGTGGAAGACGGCGAGGTCGGTGATGATCATGTCGACCACATTGGTGCCGGTGAGCGGGAGGGTGCAGGCCGGGAGGAACTTGGGCTCGCCGTGCTTGGAGGTGTGTTCCATCACCACGATGATCTTGCGGACCCCGGCGACCAGGTCCATCGCCCCGCCCATGCCCTTGACCATCTTGCCCGGGATCATCCAGTTGGCGATGTCGCCGCTCTCGGAGACCTCCATCGCGCCGAGCACGGTCAGGTCGATGTGCCCGCCGCGGATCATGGCGAAGCTGGCCGCGCTGTCGAAATAGGCCGAATGCGGCAGTTCGCTGATGGTCTGCTTGCCGGCGTTGATAAGGTCGGCATCGACCTCGTCGGGATAGGGAAAGGGCCCGATCCCGAGCATGCCGTTCTCGCTCTGGAGCGTGACCTGCATCCCATCGGGGATGTGGTTGGCCACCAGCGTCGGGATGCCGATCCCGAGATTGACGTAGAAGCCGTCCTCGAGCTCCTTCGCCGCGCGCGCGGCCATCTCGTCGCGGGTCCAGCCCATTACGCTTCCTCCCTCTCGCGGGTGGTGGTGAACTCGATCTTCTTGTCGTAAGGCGCGCCCACGATCATCCGCTGGACATAGACCCCGGGCAGGTGGATGCCGTCGGGATCGAGGCTGCCGGCCGCGACCACCTCTTCCACCTCGACCACGCAGACCTTGCCGCAGGTGGCGGCGGGGAGGTTGAAGTTCCTCGCGGTCTTGCGGAAGACCAGGTTCCCGGTCTCATCCGCCTTCCACGCCTTGACGATCGCAAGGTCGGCGAGGATCCCGCGCTCGAGGATATAGTCCTCCAGCTCGCCCTCGCGATTGGGGAATTGCTTCACTTCCTTGCCTTCCGCGACCTGGGTGCCGACCCCGGTCCTGGTGTAGAAGCCGGGGATCCCCGCCCCGCCGGCGCGCATGCGCTCGGCCAGCGTGCCCTGCGGGCAGAACTCGACCTCGAGCTCGCCGGCGAGATACTGCCGCTCGAACTCCTTGTTCTCGCCGACATAGGAGGAAATCATCTTCTTCACCTGCCGGCTCCGCAGCAGCCGGCCGATCCCCTCGCCGTCGATCCCGGCGTTGTTGCTGGCAAAGGTCAACCCCGTCACCCCCGAAGCCTCGATCGCTTCCAGCAAACGCTCGGGAACCCCGCACAGCCCGAAACCGCCCGCCGCTATCAGCATGTCATCGCGCAGCAGTCCCGCCAGGGCCGACGACGCATCAGGATAAAGCTTGTTCATCAGGTCTCC
>Ga0207828_100298_pt1 | contig 23891 bp, 21 predicted proteins | sample TtaePargueraPR_11_FD_187276 | JGI IMG/M metagenome (GOLD analysis project Ga0207828, IMG submission 187276) | Aerobic enrichment media microbial communities from Bioluminiscent Bay, La Parguera, Puerto Rico - Tt and P2 (3) (SPAdes) | ecosystem: Environmental > Aquatic > Marine > Unclassified ...
CCCTCAACCGCCCGGACCGTGTCGCTCATTCTCGAGCGCCGCACCCCGTCGGTGGAGGCGGGTTATAGGGCCCCAATACAGACCTGTAAATACCTTTTTGCAGAAAAATGACAGAAAATCGGAAAAGCATTCATTCCGGCCAATTTTCGGCAATTCTTTCACCCACTGGGCATCATTTGAACGCGCTTTATATCCGTATTTGCGTATTTTCCCGATCAGAGACGCGTCACCCGTTAGCTGAAATCTCGAACGACGATAAAAACAGACCGGAAAAGATTCGGCGACGCGAGAGCTTTGGTCCTCAGCCAAAATCAAATCGGGCCGCTCGATCTTTCATCTGAATATGAGATCTTCACTCAAACTGCGGAAACAGTATCGCGTTCTCCAGATACATATGCGCAACCAGATCCTCGATGAGTTTACCCGTGCCACTATATAATGCACGCCAGGAACCGCATACGCCCTGGGGGAGCTGACAATTATTTGTCAGCTTATGAAGTCGATGAACGGCCTCGGCATGATCATCATGCTCTTCTCGCATACAGTGGATCGGCAAAGCCAATGCGGCAGATATCGCGCCATTTCTACGCATCTCACGCATTGCCGGGAAAAGAACGGCTTCTTCCTTCTTCATATGCAGATCAAGATTTTCGGCAATCGCACATAATTCGTCTGCCAGCCCAACCGGGGCTTCCGGATGATCACCGTGGACAGCTTCAACCTTGCGGGCCAGCACAATCAATTCAGGAAGTTCGTCCCGGTGTACCTGATGATATCGATCCAGAATGAAATTGATGAAGGCATCCGTATCATGCAGGTCAGGCAGATTTATCGGCCCTTTGGGAAGCTTGCAAAGTTCTTCTGCAACAAGATGGGCATTGATATCTTTCTTGTTGGCCAGTTCGTCTAATGTCTGCCCGGCATGACAGCAAAACCCTATATGGTGATTGCGAAAGACCAATGTTGCCCCCGGAAAACAGGCAACCAATGCACCTATCGTCTGATTGAGAAGATCATCTGGTGTAACGGGTGTTCCAGCATTACGTAAATCCGGCTGCATACGGTTTTCCTTCCCACTTGGCTGCCAATCAACCATCAGGAGTGTAATACCGGCACACGATGTCACGTTGACGATGGTCAAATTCCAGTTGCGGCAAAAATTCCAAACTTTCTCTTTGAGAATCTTTCCCTGCCAACCAATGCCATGAAGCATTGTTGAAAGTTGTAAAAATCCAAACCTGACAAGGATTTGACAGACATCAACCACAAACCCGAGAGCCCGCGCGATACTTCGGCCAACAAAAGTACCGGAGCATCACGTGTCAGGAAGTTATCCGTCTTTCACCCCTTTTCTGCTGGCCAGTCCGTTAATACGGAATGCTCCCAAAGCTCTGACTGAGCAAATCTGCCGCCATGCGATGGTAACAATGCACCGGCAACACAAAGCGGTGTTCGAACGGGTGGCGGAACGCGAAAGTTTCGCCTTGCTCATTGCTCCCACAGATCTTGATTTGAAGTTCTATCTGAAAATTGATCCGGAGCACCCTGAACTTCGCCCCGTCACAAACCAGACGCCAGAACCGGTTGCCGCCCGGATTTTCGGGCCCCTGCCTGCGTTACTGGAACTCCTTCAGGGCAAATCTGATGGCGACGCCCTGTTCTTTTCGCGCACCCTGCGCATTGAAGGGCGTACCGATCTGGTTGTGGCCCTGCGCAATGCCCTTGATGGTGAGGAAATTGATCTTCGTTCTGCAGTCAGTAACAGCTTTGGCATTGCCAACCCGGTTGCGCGCCTCATGCTTGGCCTTGCTGAAACACTTTATAAGCAACTGCAACACGATATGAATCGCACGGCCGCGACACTGACATCGTCAATCGAGAAACGCCTTGGCGGATTGGAGAAGCGTGCCAGTCAGCAAGCAGAGGCACTTGCCCGGCTCGAAAAATCCGTGCAGCGCAGCAGTCGCCGAACGCAATATTCCCCGGCGGTGTCCGCCAAAGACGACTTTGCCCTTCCCGATCACAAATAGCCCAAGCCAGTCAGAGGAACGATATGGAACTCGTTTGTCCGGCAGGGACACCTGCCAGTCTTCATGCCGCCGTCGATGCCGGTGCAGATGTTGTTTATTGCGGTTTCCGCGATGCGACGAATGCCCGCAACTTTCCGGGCCTGAATTTTTCGCGCGACGAACTTCGCAATGCTGTCGAACACGCCCACAAACATGATGTGCATGTTTACCTTGCCTGCAACACCTATCCGCAGGCCGGTATCGAACACATATGGCATGCTGCAATCGATGATGCTGTGGCAATTGGTGTTGACGCCATCATTCTCGCAGATATTGGCCTGTTGCGGTATGCGCGGGACCGCCATCCGGATGCCAGACTTCACCTTTCAGTTCAGGCATCGGCTTCAAATGAAGAGGCTATCAAATTCTACCATCGGGAGTTTGCTGTTCGCCGTGTCGTTTTGCCACGCGTTCTTTCACTTGAGGAAATCGCATATCTCAACAGCCGCATCCCGGTTGAGACAGAAGTCTTTGCCTTTGGTGGCATGTGTGTGATGGCGGAAGGTCGTTGTTCACTATCGTCATATGCGACCGGCGAAAGCCCGAATATGAATGGCGTATGTTCACCCGCCGCCCATGTCCGCTATGAGGAACGCGACGATATGACGGTTTCCCGACTGGGTGACTTTACAATCAATATTTACGATCAGGACGAGAAGGTCGGCTATCCGACCCTTTGCAAAGGCCGTTTTCGCGCCATGGACAAATCGGGATATCTGTTTGAGGAACCAACCAGTCTGGATGTCACCGGAATGCTGCCTGAACTGGCAAAGGCGGGTGTCACCGCCCTGAAGATTGAGGGGCGCCAACGCGGGAAGGCCTATATTTCCCAGGTTGTCAGTGCCTTTCGGGCATCTCTTGACCGGATTGCCCAAGGCAAGCTGGCCGAGCAGACAAGTCTGAATACCCTTAGCGAAGGACAAAGCGATACTACAGGCGCATACCGGAGAGGCTGGCAATGACAAAGTCACGACTTATTATGGGTCCCGTTCTCTTTCACTGGGACGAAAACCGGAAACGTGATTTTTATGCACAGATTGCCGATGAGACAGACATTGACACAGTCCATGTCGGAGAAGTTGTCTGCGCCAAACGCATGCCATTTTTTGACAAGCATCTGCCAGATGTTATTGAACGCCTTCAGCGGGCTGGCAAGGAGGTTGTTTTATCAACACTTGCGCTGGTGATGAACAGTCGCGAAAACGCACTGATAAACGAAATCACCCAGATGCCGGATCTGCTTATTGAGGCCAATGATATTTCAGCAGCTGGCTTGCTTGCAGATCGTCCGCATGTCATCGGTCCCTATATCAATATCTATAACGAAAGCACGTTTTCATATTTCGAGAGCAGGGCGGCAAAGCGTATTTCGCTTCCCTGGGAGTTGCCTTTATCGTCAATCTCGCAACTGTGCGAAACGCGCAAATCTGCAGAAATTGAAGTTCAGGTGTTTGGTCGAATGCCTTTGGCTATTTCCGCGCGTTGTTATTCTGCGCGTGCGCAAGGCCTGCACAAGGACGGTTGCAGATATGTTTGCGGTGAACAGCTTGATGGCATGGAAGTCGCAACACTCGACGATGCGCCATTTCTCGCAGTTAATGGCTTGCAGACATTATCCAACCACTATGTAGAACTCTCTGACAATATCGGAGAGTTGCAGGATGCCGGTGTCAGTGCATTCCGCCTGTCACCACATAGCCTGGACATGATGGAAGTTGCACAACTCTATCGTCAGTTGCTCGATCGTAAAATTGATGCTGGCGAGCTACGCCGGAACCTTCAGGAGATGCCTCTGCAGATGGCATTCTCTGACGGTTTCTTGCACGGTTTACCGGGTGCAGAATTGCGCAGCACCTTGGGGCAACGCGCAGAATAACCACATCACCCCGACAAAAATCAAAAAAGAAGGGCTGCGACGGAAAGCGCAGCCCTACAATACATTGCAATTTCGGGGAGTCAGCAATTCAATGCATTGTTGTCGGGCTACTATATCGCAATCAAAGAAGCTGACCTTGACGATGGTCAACCCCAAGAATAGCCAGATGCGTTGCACATTCCGCTATCCCCCGATGATTAGTTGACTTGCTTTCTCCGCAATCATGACAACGGGCGCATGTGTGTTGCCCGAGACGATTGAAGGCATAACGGAGGCATCAACAACCCGTAAATTTTCCACCCCGCGCACACGAAGCTGATCATCAACGACCGCCATCGGATCATCTTTGGGGCCGATCTTTGCCGTGCCGACCGGGTGAAAGATCGTGGTTGCGACCTTGCCTGCTGCATCTGCCAAGGCCTCGTCAGAAGTAACTTCGGCACCTGGTGCAAACTCAACCGGGCAATATTGCGCCATGTTCTTTGTTGCCATCAGGGCTCTGGCGTGACGGATTGATTGCACAGAGACTTCCCGATCCAGATCGGTACCAAGATAGTTCGGGGCAATGTGGGGAGCCGCATGCGGATCAGAAGAGGTCAGTGTCACGCGTCCCTTACTGGTTGGCCGCAGATTGCATACCGAAACCGTGATGGCCGGGAAGTCATGCAAAGGCGCACCGAACTTATCGAGGGATAAGGGCTGCACATGGTATTCGATATTGGGCGTTTCATAGCGCCCGTCGGATCGCGTAAAAATACCAAGCTGACTGGGTGCCATTGCCATCGGACCACGACGGCGTAGTGCGTAGTCCAATGCGATCTTGGCTTTGCCAACAAGGGTGGACTGCATTTCATTAAGTGTCTTTGCACCCGTTATCCGAAATGCTGTGCGTATTTGCAGGTGATCCTGAAGGTTCTCGCCAACGCCGGGCAAGTCGTGTTTGACCTCAATTCCATGATTGCGCAGTTCTTGTGCCGGCCCAATGCCCGAGACCTTCAGAATGTGCGGCGTTCCGATCGCACCCGCGCTCAGGATTACTTCACGATTTGCAGATGCAAACTCGGTTTTGCCACCACGTTCATACTGCACGCCACGCACAACTGTGCCATCAAGTTCAAGCCTGACAACAGTTGCCTTGGTCAAAACTGCAAGGTTCGGGCGATGCATCACCGGTTTTAGAAAAGCACGGGCCGCACTCCAGCGCACGCCGCGTTTCTGGGTCACGTCGAAATATCCCGATCCTTCGTTACTGCCTCCGTTGAAGTCGTCCGTTTTTGGAATGCCGAGTTCCTCGGCGCCATCACGCACAGCATCAAGTACCTCCCAACGCAGGCGTTGTTTTTCAACCCGCAACTCCCCGTCACTACCATGAGCATTTGACGGACTGTGATAATTCTCCGATTTGATGAAATAGGGCAGTACATCGTCCCAGCCCCAACCTGTTGCTCCCTCGACAACCCAGCGATCATAATCTGCGGCTTGGCCTCGCATATAGATCATGCCGTTGATGGAGGAACATCCACCAAGAACCTTGCCACGCGGATAGGCAATCGACCGTCCCCCCAGTCCTTTTTCCGCCGCAGTTTCATAGAGCCAGTCAGTTCGGGGATTTCCAATACAAAACAGATAACCCACCGGAATATGTATCCAGGGATAATTGTCTTTCCCCCCTGCCTCGATCAGCAGAACGCGGTTATTCGGATCTGCACTGAGCCGGTTGGCCAATACACATCCCGCGGATCCGGCACCGATAATGATGAAATCAAAAGAAGAATTATCGAAAGACATCTGTTGTCTCCGCAAAGGGACAGGCATGACGACGCCCCTGTTCATAAGTCAGAACAGTCTTTTGTCGAATTTTCAGGTGAAAGACCCCCTGTCACACACTGTCGCAACAGGGGACTGAATATCTGAAATCAGGCGTTTGCCGCAGCAAACCGTGACCAGAATGGCAGCATCGCCGCTTCCAGATCACGCCACATTGCAAAGCGTTTGCGATAGATCTCGCTTGCTTCTAGGGCGGGGCTGTAATGACGGTCCATCCTGACCATGCTGTCTGCTGCCTGATCGTAGTCATGATACATACCAACACCAACAGCAGCAGCCATTGCCGCGCCGAGCGCACCTGTTTCCTGACATTTCGCAACACTGAGGGGCAGCTCAAGAATATCGGCAATAATTTGAGGCCAGATTGTACTGCGTGCTCCGCCACCCGACAGAATGATCTTGTCAAAATGAGCACCGGTCGCCCGCAACTTGTGCATATGTTGAAGATGCGCAAAGGTCACACCTTCGTAAATGGCACGCAACATATCGCCTCGCCCATGCCATCCACCGACACCAAAGAATCCTGCACGGGCTGTACCGTTGCATGGTGCACCATACAGATACGGATGGTAATAGGGGCCATCCAGACCAAATTTGCTTTGGGCAACCAGCTCATTGGCAAGGTCAAATGGTGATTTGCCATTTACGACTTCGGCATCATGCTCAAGATATTCCCGAACCAGCCATTCCAGATTAACCGCAGACGTCGCCGAACTCTCAATCGACATGAAGCGACCATCCGCATAACCAGATGACATGAAAATTTCGTTCTCACTCTGGAAATCGATATTCTCGAGGATGATCTGGTTAATGCTCCATGTGCCGACAATCATTGATGCCTGTCCCGGACGGGCAACACCCGATCCCAGTGCACTTGCAATCACGTCAAAGAAGCCTGCAACAACCGGGGTTCCGACACAAAGGCCGGTTTTAGCCGCCACCTCCGCCGTGACATGACCAACAATCTCGCTTGGATGCGCAAGACGCGGCAGTTTGTCCCGCGCATCAAGAATGCCAAAGGCATCAAGTAAATCATCGTCGTATATATTCTCGGGCATACGCAACATTCCGCATCCGCCCATGTCGGAAATATCACTGACCAGTACCCCGGTCAGCGCATGTGTCACCACGTCCTTGCACAACAAAACTGCGCGGGTGTCCCCATAAATATCCGGGCGTTCGCGCTTGACCCAGGCAAGCAACGTCGGTGTCTGCGAGACCCAGGGACGCTGCCCGGAAATCGGATAACTTATATCCCCAACACCATCACGGGTCAGATCATCAACAAGCCCGTTTGCGCGTGTATCAAGGGACTGAACCCCTAAAAGCGCTTTGCCTTCCGCCCCCAGAAGATACAATCCATTGCCGTGCCCGGCGCTGCCGATTGCGGCAATATCGGATGTATTGACACCGGATTTCCTGATGACTTCCGCCACCACTTCCAAAAGGTCATTACGTAACTGGTCGATGTCACGTTCCACAAACCCCGGGGCAGGACAATGTGACACAGCCTCGCGGGAGGCATGGGCAACTTCTCTGCCAGTGGCATCAAATAGCACGGTTTTGACCACCGTATTGCCCGCATCAATTCCAAGAAAATAGCGCGCCATCAGCTTAACCTTCGAACCCGGAATAGATATCCCACGCCTTGGCCCCGTCGGCTCCGTCGTGAATCATCGCCATCAGGGCCGTGACGACCGCCTTGGGATTATCATGTTGATAGATGTTGCGACCATAAACCATGCCGTGAGCCCCTTGCGCCATCAGGGCCGCGGAATTGTCAAACACAGTTCGCAGATCGGCCTTGCCTCCACCGCGGACCAGAACCGGACAACGCGCGGCCTGAACAACATGGTGGAAGTCCTCAGGATCGTCCGTCGGGTCCGCCTTGATGATATCGGCACCCATTTCACGGGCCAGACGTACCAGGGTCGTGACTTTTTCTGTATCACCATCGACAAGATATCCGCCGCGTGCGCTGTTGGGCTGCATGACAAGCGGTTCGATCATCAATGGCATTCCATATTTTTCACAATCATTGCCAAGCTTCGAAATGTTCTGCACACACTGACGGAACAGGTCTGGTTCGTCCGGAAGCATGAACAGATTGACCACGACACAGGCCGCGTCCATCCGCAATGCCGGCAGGATCGGATCACTTTCGTTCTGCATCACCGCCCACATCGAACGATGGCGTTCCTTGTTATATGGATTACCCATATCAACACGCATCACCAGTGCCGGGCGGTTTTCCCCCGGCAATGTCTGCAACAGGTCGGATTGCCCGTAATTCATCTGAATGGCATCGGGCCGCGCATCAACCAGTGTGTTAACCACCGACTGTACATCTTCGAGACCGTGCATGAAGCTGGGTTCATTACAAACACCATGGTCAATGGCGACATCAAGACAACGGCCGTTTTTCATCAAACGGTTCAAGCGCACTTTTTTCGATACGAACATGTTTCCTCCTCTGGCCGGATTGCCCGGTTCATTCTTCAGACAATGCTGTGTTTTTTGCCGAGCTCTTCACCCAGCAACTGTTTGTGATGTTCAAGTTCGGATGCGGTCCAACCCAGCACGCCAGACATCAGCGTTCCGATTTCATCAATCAAAGGCTGTGTGATCCCACCTTCCAAACCGATGCCTGTGCGGCGTAACAAGATGTCGGAAAGGCTGCGCACTTTTTCATTGCGGATCAGAAATTCGATCTCGCGACGGGAATATGCTGATGCTGCGACAAGTTGAGCATCCGGACCCGACTGGCAAAAACGCGCGATCTCTATTGCCCGGCTGCCATAACGTTCGGCAAGGCGTTCAAGGGTCGGGCGATCAATTGTCAGATCAATCAGTTCAGCCCCGACCCAGTCATCCAGATCGCTCTCGGAATTCGGAAAATCGCGACCGCCTCCGATACGCAGATGGCTTGTGCTGCATTGGCGTTTGCGTCCCAGACGCTTCAAAACCACATCGGCAATTTCTTCGCCAAATACGCGAAATGTTGTCCACTTCCCGCCAATCAGACTGATGACCGGGAAATCACGTTTGTCATTAGGTTCCTGTTCGCGGTGCGAATGATCACGACTGATCCGGCCGGTAGCATCCGCATCACTGACGGGCAATGGCCGCACACCGGTAAAGACATGAACGATATCGTCCTGCCTGATCTCGATTTCGGGAAAAACAAAACGCAACGCGTCAAGCATATAGTCCTTTTCGCTTTGTTCGCAGCGCGCGAGTTCGGGATCATCAATCAGGATATCTGTCGACCCGACCAGTGAGACACCAAGATAATTAAAGGCAATGCAGATCCGTCCGTCAGCATTCTCGTAGTAAACCATCTGATCATCCAAAGCAGCGGCCAGCTGCTTGTTACGGATCATCAGATGCGATCCCTTGGTCCCGCGGACAAAGCGTGGCGTGTCGTTTTCCTGTCCGCCAGATAAGGCCAGATTAGTGAAATCAACCCAGGCACCGGTTGCATTAACAACCAGATCGGGGGCAATCGTACCGGTCGCGCCGGTCAGGCGGTCGCGCCAGTGGATATTTTGACCTTCGACTTTTTCGACCGCGATATAGGAATGTGCACTGGCGTTCGGACAGGCTTCTTGCGTATCAAGGATCATCTCGACACCAAGACGTTCCGGATACTTGACCCAAGCGTCATAATAGATCGCCCCGAACTTGGCATCCGGCGAAAGATCAGGGGTCATCGCACGAAGTTTCTTGCGCGAGACGAATTGATGGGCTGGCATGGTACGGCTTTTGCGCGACAACCAGTCATAAAGCATCAAGCCTATCTTGATCATCATCGCGGATCTCCGCGACGGCCCGCCTCCAAGACCAATGAAACGTTTCAGAGATGCCATTGACCCGTTAAAGACATCAAAAATCGGGACCAGCGTCGGCAACGGAAATACGTAGTGCGGTGCATTGCGTAACAGAAGGTCGCGTTCTTGCAGGGATTGCCGGACAAGCCGGAACTCGCCATTTTCCAGATAGCGCAATCCACCATGAACCATGCGCGAAAGTGCCGCACTTGCACCGGAACAGAAATCTCTCTGTTCCAGCAACACAACATCGATCCCCTGCAAGGCCAGATCACGGAACACACTGATCCCGTTGATCCCGCCCCCGACCACAACAACGGAGGCCCGTTTCGGGATTGTTTTATCCTGAGAATTCTGTGTCATCTTATTGTCAATCAGGCCGCACGTGCGACTGGGCCAAGATGGGCCGCAATTGCCTGGTCAATGATTACAAGTTCATCAGAAGACAGCACGATTTCACCGGCGCGGGCATTTTCCAAGGCCTGCTGCGCATTTCGCGCCCCGCATAGCGAGAAGGTGATACCCTTTTGCGCAATCGTCCATGCGATCACAATTTGTCCCGGCTCGACATTATGCGCATCAGCAATCGGAAGCAGAACCTTCATGAAATCGGCAACCAGCTTGCGATTTTCGACCGAGAATTTCGGGTTGTCCCGGCGAAGATCATCGCCTTCAAACACGCGGTCCGGCCCGATCTTGCCCGATAGCAAACCAAGCGCCATCGAAGAATAACTCAGCACGGCCACATTGTTCTCAAGACAGAGCGGCACGAGTTCTTCTTCAAGCTGACGTTCGAGCATGTTGTAGCATTCCTGGATGCAATCAAGTTGCCCGGCGGCCAGATACTGTTTCATCTCGCCAGCATTCACATTACTGATCCCGATTGAACGGATCTTGCCTTCACGTTTCAGATCAAGAAGGGCCCCCATTGTTTCGGCAATTGGTGTTGTTGGGTCCTGCCAATGGGTGATGTAAAGATCGATATAGTCTGTGCGCAGACGTTTAAGGCTGCTTTCAAGTTCGGCACGGACAGACTCTGCCCCCAGATAACGGTGGATTTTCTTGTCATGTTCATCGACGAAATAGTTGCCCTTGTCCGTATCCCAGACCATGCCGCACTTGGTCGCGATCACCACCTGGTCTCTGCGTCCCTCGATAGCCTGACCAACAAGTTCCTCGGCACGACCAAGACCATAGGCAGGTGCTGTATCAATCAGCGAGATACCTGCATCAATTGACGCCTGAATGGCTTTGATGGAGTTGGCATCATCATGTCCACCCCACATCCAGCCCCCCATCGCCCAGGTTCCAAGCCCAATTGCTGATGCCGATACACCGGATTTTCCAATTTCACGAATAAGCTGTGCCATCAGGCATCTCCTTTTAGTATGTCGCTGACCGCATAGGCGGTTTGTTCATCGATCGCCAAGGTTGTCAGGAAATCACCGCGCAAAATTGCCGCAATCGGCTCTGCCTTGTGTTGACCACTGGCAATGGCAAAGCGGTGCGGGATCTGACGCAATTCATCAAGGGTAAGGGCAACCACACGGTCATTGCCCGAATAGTCGCACGGGGCGCCATCCTTGCTGATCAGATGCGCCAGCAATTCACCACTTGCCCCGGCAGCGAGGACTTCGTCACGGTCGATATCGTCATCAAGAGACAGGTAGGTTGATGTACTCTCGCGCACTGACCCGATACCCATCACGGCAATATCGGCCTTGCGGGCAATATCAAAAACGTCGCGGATCGAACGGACATCCAGCAAAGTGTCACGTGCTTCTCGTGAACCCGCGATAATCGGTGCATGAAGCTGAAGCGCACGCCCCCCAAGCTTTTCGGCCATTGCCATCGAAACCTGATTGACATCCGTGTAATATTTTCCCTGAACCCCGCCGGTTCCCGGCACAACCGTCACGTCATATGTACGTTTTGGTTTCATTGCCTCGACAATCGCACTGACACCAACCCCGCCTGAGATTGCGATGGTCATGCCATCTTCAAGTTTTTCAAACAGCGCGGCTGCGGCCGCATCCGCCGTAGACTTGATCGTGATCTTGGGGTCGGTCGAGACTTCCGGCACCACAATCGCGTTTTCAATCCGTCCCGCTTCCGCGATCAGGGCCCCAAGATCCGTCATATTGCCAAAGGGTGACTTGACGGTAATCTCGACCAGTCCGCGCTCCTGGCCTTCCTTCACCAGCCGGTTAACTGTGGTGTGTGACAAACCTGTCAGTTCCGCAATTTTGGCTTGGGAAATGTTCTGTTCGTAGAACATCACCAGAACCTTGTGCAGGCGTCGCAGTCGCTCGAATTCTGTACTGTTGGTCATTCTTTTTGTTCCTGACGCGATTACGATTTGGCCGATGCGCTGCGTTTGCGGCGATTGAGCAGATGGTCCGCCGAAACCGCGACCAGAAGAATCAGACCGCGAATGATGTCCTGCCAGTAAACCGGCACATCAAGCAGGATCAGGGAACTTGTCACCAGTGACAGAAGGGCCGCACCAAGAACCGCACCAAAGATGGTTCCCGATCCACCATTCAGGCTAGCGCCGCCAATTACTGCGGCCGCAATCACGCTAAGCTCCATGCCAATACCGAACTGCGGCGTCGCGGCACCGAAACGCGCCATATAGACAACGCCGGCCACACCGGACAAAAGTCCGCAGAGGGTCGCGCATAAAATCTTGATACGCTTGGTCTTGATCCCTGAAAACAGCGCCGCCTTTTCGTTGCTGCCGGTGTAATAGACTTTGCGGAAGATGGTTGAATGGCGCAGCAAAAGGTCGAAAAAGACAACCAGCGCAAAGAACAGGATGATCACAAACGGCATTCCGGCAATATCACCCTGTCCGATAAATTTGAAACTTGGCGGCAGGGTAAACAGCGATTGCGGCGTCCCCTTTGTGATCAGCAATGAAAGGCCACGTGCGATGACCATGAAGGCCAGTGACACGATAAAGAAGTGAAGTCCTATGCGGGTTACACATTGCCCCATAAGGAAGCCGATAAAGCCGCATGCCAGAATTGCAATCAAACTTGCCGACCAGGGATCCATCCCCATCAGGAAAAGCTTGCCACCAATCACCATGGCCAGACACACGACCGAACCGACAGAAAGATCAATTCCGCCAACAATCAAAAGAATTGTCATCCCGACCACGACAATCCCCTCAATCGAGAAAGACAGCAACATGGCCCGGAAATTCTGCCAGGTCAGAAAATAGGGCGAGGCAAAGCTCATCGCGATGCAAATAATCAGGATGATGGCAACAAGCCCCGCTTCACGCGCTTTGAAAATTCCCAACATTCGGTTTTGCACACCCTTGTTCAACTGGGTTGCCTCCGCATTCTGTGTTTCGTTTTTCGTTTTGGTTTCTGGTTTCAAGGCCTTGACCGATGTCATGACGCTAACTCCCGTTCCTTCACGACCGCGTTCTGGCGGGAAAGCCCCGAAGCCAGTTTCATGATTTTTTCTTCGGTCATATTTTCGTCTTCGACTTCACCGGCAACTCTGCCTTCGTGAAGAACAATAATGCGATCGCAAAGACCAATCAGCTCAGGCATCTCGGACGAGATAACAAGAACCCCAACCCCCTTGGACGCCAGATTACGCAAGATGGTGTAAATCTCGCTCTTGGCACCAACATCAACACCGCGGGTCGGTTCATCAAAAATGATGATATCGGGGTGCACCGAAAGCATCTTGGCGATTGCCACCTTTTGCTGGTTTCCACCGCTGAGCGCAGATACCGGCTGACTGACATGAGCACAGCGCAACGAAAGCAGACGGCCGAGTTCCTCAGCCCGTTTTTCCTCTTCGCGCTGGAGCACAAATCCCTTTGAGCTGACATGCCGAAGATCAAGGGCCGTGATGTTTGCAGCAATCGACAGGTCAAGGAACACGCCTGACCCCTTACGATCTTCAGACAGATACACAAGCCCGTTCCGAATACTTTCGGCATAACTTTCAATATTCAGTGGTTTGCCGCGCATTGCCACGGATCCGGTGGTTTTACGGCTTAGTCCGCAAATCGCATGTGCAAGTTCGCTGCGTCCGGCACCTATCAAACCGCCGAGACCAAGAACCTCGCCCTCGCGCAAATCAAAGCTGATATCTTTCAGGAAACCGTCATCACTTAGTTCACGCACAGACATGACCGATGACATCCCCCCTTTCAGATCAGGGTTCTTTGCCGGAAACTGATGAAGGATTTCGCGGCCAACCATTTTGGTTGCCACTTCATCAGGGCTGGTATCTTCCGTCATCAGGGTGTCAATGAAAGTCCCGTCCCGGAACACCGTGATCCGGTCAGAAATCGCAAAGATTTCTGCCATGCGATGACTGATATAGATGATGCCGATATTGCGCGCCTTCAGATCAGCAATGATCCGAAACAGGGCTTCGGCCTCACTATCTGTCAGTGCCGCAGTTGGCTCATCGAAAATCAGCACATCACAGTCAAGGGTCAGGGCCTTGGCAATCTCGACAATTTGTTGGCTGGCGATTGGCAGATTTCCGACTTTTTCATCAACGGGTATCGGCATCAGATCGGCCAGAACTTTTTTGGCACGTTCGCGCAATTCACGATCATTCATCAAAAATGAGGTACGCGCGTTGGTCGCTGCCATCAGGATATTTTCTGCAACGGAAATGTCCGGGCACAGTGCTATTTCCTGATGTACCAGACCGATGCCATGTGCCTGCGCTTTTGCCGGGTCGGAAAGAATTATGTCACGTCCCTTGAAATGGATACGTCCCTGGTCAGGCGGGAATACACCGCTAAGAATATTCATCAGCGTGGATTTTCCCGCACCATTTTCCCCCATAAGGGCATGGACCTCGCCGGGCATCAGCGACAGTTGAACACCGCGCAGGGCCTGCACCGGGCCGAAGGATTTATGAATGTCGTGAACTTCTAGAATGGGCTGCATAAAACCGGATGCCTTGCGATGAAAAGAAGGGCAGCCCTTCCTTTCGACCAATCAAAGTGGGAGGACCGAAAGGAAGGGTCTTCTGGTCGCCATGGGCATAGCGACCAGATCTAGATGTCCTTATTCTTCGATACCTTTGGTACCGCGACGTTTCAGGTAATCTTCCCAATAGAAGTCATCGGCATTCTTTGCAGTCACGACCGCATAGCCATTATCGATGTAGGGAACCATCATCGGGTTGGCACCAGCCCGCATATAGTCATTCATCGGATCAATCAGATCCGGATGTGCTGCGAGGAACAGGGAAATGAAGCCCATGTAACCCTGAATACCCTGGTTCGGGTTAATTGAACCAAAGACCTCGCCTGCCTTGATCATATCAAGGATCTTGGCATTTACGTCAGCAGTCATCACCTTGATATCTGCCTTGGTCTCGATGGCCGCCTGCGCTGCACCCAGTGCACTGTTTGCCTCTGGCATAAAGACAGCGCCAAGGTTCGGGTGTGCCTGATGCATGGTCAGAACAGCGTTATAGGCCTTGGTCGGATCCTGGTTTGATGCCGCGCGAGCAACCAGCTTAATATCCGGGTATTTTTCTTCCATGCGGGCGATGAAGGCCGAAACGCGGCGATCATGGTTGTCCTGCCCGGGGTTCTCCAGAACAGCATATTCACCGGATCCGCCCATAGCCTCGGCAATGGCATCAGCCGCAGCTGCTCCTTCGCGGTCATTGTTCGAGGTGATATAGGCCGAACGCTTTGAATTCGGAGAATCAGCGGCAAAGGTGACGACAGCCACGCCCTGCTCAACAGCACGATTGATCGGTGCGATAAACGGATCAGAGTTCATCGGATGAACCATGATGCCGGCTGGCTGACGCGCCAGAACCTGTTCAAAGGTCGCAATCTGCTTGTTCACATCATATTCCGGCGTGCCGGTATAAACCGTGTCACATCCCATCTGCTGCGCAGCCTGCTTGAACATTTCATAGACAGGGAACCAGTATTCGACACCGCTGACCATGACGTTCATGGCATAAAGCTCGCCGGGCTCACACTGGAATGCGCTTTTTTTAGTATCCTGCGCCATTGCCGAAGACGCAGTGAGAGTCAGGAAAGCAGCCGCTGCTGTTCCCAGCAGCATTGATTTGATTTTCATGTTATCCTCCCTAATGCGTAACCAGTTCCGGGCTTTCCAGGACACGGTGTGGTTCGCATAATGTTATTTATGGTAGATATTTCACATCTGGAAATATCTACCATTCATTTGGATTGATCCCGTTTCGGGAGTCAACATGAAATATATTTCAACCATAAATGTCGCCGCGTAAGCTTGCAAAACCAACGCTTTCCGCCCGCAAAGAAATTTTCAGAAGATCGTTTTCTGTCCGAATTTTCCTCGATATTTTTTGCTTAACCTTGCCACCTAGCCAGCGGGAAACGCCCGAAACACTCAACCTTGCTGGCCGCAAGGTATGACTGTGATCAATTTTTGGCTTGGGTAATGGAAATTTATCGGGGCTAGAATCGCACCCTGCTGCATCTAACATCTCAGAAAATACAATTTTCCAAGCCGACATCACCAATGCAGCCTGAAGCTCTGCCGTGACGGACAGGTGGTTCGACAATGACAGGAAGATGATCTTGCGGCCCGTGACCTTTATCTGACACGCAACTTGAAACATGCCTGCGCGACATGACCACAAGCGATATCGAAGCGAACTATCGGAGCGTATTCCGACTTTGCTGCTTGCAAACGCCCGTTTACAACCCGGCAAAAAGACCGGCGGCATGTTTGATCACCTGGCCGCCGGTCCTCAAAGATCTGTGACATCAAGCAACAGGCTTAACGAATGGCGACCGGATTAATGATCATCTGGACGGCACCCTTAAGCTTTGCCTGGCCGAGAACAAAGAGAAACTCGTACGCCCGGTCTTCGGCCAGGTCCCTGGTGACGATATTCTCAAGAATATAAACACCGTTTTCAGCCAAAAGTTTTACGTGGACCGGGAAGAACGCCGTCGAATCTTCATGGGGAACGGCTTCCAGCCCCCACGTGTCGGCTCCGACAGCAACGACCCCTTTTTTTGCCAGCCATTCCGCGGCTTCCAAGCCGATGCCAGGCTCGGTCGAACCATAAAGCGCATTATCCTGTCCAACCAGATCAAGCCATCCGGTATGGACAAGAACCACGTCCCCCTTGCGAATTTCAGTTCCGACCGCCTTTTGTGCTGCCAGTACATCATCAAGGGTAATGACATAGCCACCCTCGAGCCGCCCGGTTCCTTTGATCGCAGCAACGTCGAGCAACACACCCCTCGTCGCTATTGGCGGAACATTCTCAATACCCAGTTTGGTCAGGCCCGTAGCTGCCACCATGTCTTCAGCATGGTTGTTATTGTAGTAAGTGTGGTGATCACCAAGATGACCCAAACCGTCAATCTGCGTCCCCACACCAAGCCAACCGGTGAACATGTCGTCGTTATATGTCCCGGAATTGCTGCCAAGGGTCTTGTTACCACTTTGCCCCGGCGAGAAAACAGTTACAGCAACACCACGCGGCGCGAATGCCGGTGTATCACGTGAAATCTCCATACCAAGCGAGTAGACTTTCCCTTCGGATATCAACTTGCTCGCGGCAAGGGTAACTTCGGCAGTCAGATAGTTTGCGGCACCGATCTGGTCATCGGGCCCAAACGGCGACGTGAATCGTTCATCGGCAGAAGCAACTCCGGTTGCACCGATAAAACCCAGCATCATGGAAGCCGTGACAAACATTTTTGCTTTTTGCATTTTTTCCTCCCTAAGTTGATAAGGAGTCAGAAAATTGCAATTATGATGCCAACAAAAAATGGCTGAAAACGGAGACTTTCAAGGGGGATTTGAGCGGAATACGATCAACTACAACGTTGGAATGATCGGTTACCGCTCCGGCAAAACATGCAAGGCTAAAACCAGACTCACATGAGCCTGCGGTCTTGCTAATGTCATCTACCGGAAAAAGCGATGGTGCCCCCGGGGAGAATCGAACTCCCACTCTCAAAGAGAAACAGATTTTGAGTCTGCCGCGTCTACCAATTCCGCCACAGGGGCAGGCAATCTGGGTGCGTGATCGCACCCTCCATCGACGGGCGGGATAATAGCTGTAAATTTCGCGGGGTCAATGGGGCTTTGTGCAAAAATGTTGCTGATTTTGCGATCATCAACTGCATCATTGCGATTGGTCGCAAAATGCGCTTTGATCGCGCCGAGTTTCAAGGCCCTGCGCCATTCACCAGACCATAGCTAAACAAGATAAGGCGCGATTGCCGTGATCCGCAGTCTTTATGATTGGACCATGAACCTGGCGGGTCACCGTCATGCCGCTTGGGCATTGTTCTTTATTGCTGCGATTGAAAGCTCGGTCTTTCCGATCCCGCCAGACATCCTGTTGATCCCGATGATCATTGCGGCACCGACCAAGGCCTGGCGTTATGCGCTGATCTGTCTTGTCGGATCGGTTCTGGGCGGTCTGATCGGGTACGGAATCGGATTCTTCCTGTTTGAAACGGTCGGCCGTCCGGTGCTGGAGCTTTATGGCTATGGCGCAAAGTTCGATCAGTTCAAAGACTATTATAATGAATGGGGTGCCTGGGCTGTGCTGATCGCCGGCATCACTCCGTTCCCCTATAAGGTCATTACGATCCTGTCGGGTGTCACAGCACTTGATCCGGTGGTCTTTACCGTTGCTTCGATCTTTGCCCGTGGATTGCGGTTCTTTGTCATTGCGGCCCTGATCTGGAAATTCGGCCCGGCCATTCGTGATTTCATCGAAAAACGGCTGGGCCTCGTTTTCACCATATTTATCGTGGTTCTTGTCGGTGGGTTCGCCGCAATCAAACTGATCCCGCACGGGTGACCCCATGAGCACATTTCAAGGAAGACGAGATACGGATTTGCTGATGTTCAAAATGCTTCGCCCGCGCTATATCCCGGCCTTCGCACAGATTATCCTGTTCCTGGTCTCAAGCGGCAGCATCGGATTTGCTCTTTATGCGCAGTATGTTCAGAAACTACTGCCCTGCATTCTGTGCCTGTATCAGCGCAAGCCCTTCTATATCGTGATCGGCCTGTCTGTTCTGGCCCTGCTTCTGATCCGCTTCCCCAAGGCCGCACGTGCAATCGTCTATCTTTGCGGGCTGACCTTTGCGGTTGGCACCGGCATTGCCATTTATCACGTCGGCGTTCAGGAACTCTGGTGGCAGGGACCGGCGATGTGTGGCGGAGTGCAAAGTGGTGCAAGTTCGCTTGCCGAACTTAAGGCACAGCTTCTTGCCCAGCCGATTATTCGTTGCGACAAAATCGACTGGACCCTGTTTGGCATCACCATGCCCACGGTCAATGTCTTCTTCTCGGCAGCCCTTACCATTTTCTGCTTCATCGCACCGTCACGCTGGATGAAGAAAGAAGGCGAACACGGCCTCTAGAATCAAAAGACGCCCGGAACAAACGTCATCGTTCGTCCCATCAAACCCGCCCGCACTCCGGGCGGGTTTGTTTGTATCCGGCCACCCGCCAAACGCGATCAATTGACCGGTGAATGAACAATTCTGTATTTGATAATGAGAATTGTTATTGTTTGCAGGACATTCCCGGCTATATTTGCCCTGCGATTCTCAAGAGAGTCCCTTTCAGAACCCGGACCAAAGGACTGACGCAGGATTGACCAAGATGACATTTCATCCACAAATGACCAGCAAGATCGAAGGTATTTCCCTTCTGGATGATTTGCGTTTCCGGCGCTGGAACGCAGCCATCACCGATCTGTGGCATGTCGAATGTGAACAGGAAGCGGGCGGCACCTATGTCTCGCGCGCACCGCGTCTGGTCGCCATTCTGGACTGTATCGGTGACGGGCGCGTCGAAGTCCGGGCTTCAAGTGACACAACTACCCGCAGCCATCGTGGGCAGGGATGCCTTTCCTATATCCCCGCGGGTATGGAGGTATCATCAGAAGTTCTTGGCAAATGCCGCCTGCGTCATCTTGATATTCATCTCGATGTAAAAGTCCTTGAACATTCAATGGGGAGCATCCTTGACCGGCGGGCACTTGAAACACCCCGGATCGGGTTCTGCGATCCGCGCATCAATGCGCTTGTGCGACTGCTTGCCGACGATCTTGAGACCGGTATGGCCGCCCCGCAGATTTACGGCGAAGGACTGGTAACAGCCCTGACTGCTGCCCTTCTTGGCCCGTCGCCAACCACGGAACCACAGCGTAAGCGTGGCAAACTCGCCCCCTATCAGCTGCGCAAAACGGTTGATTACATCGAACAGAATTGCGGGCGGACCATCCGGCTTGATGAACTCGCCCAACTGACCGGCCTGTCTCAATCCTATTTCTGTTCTGCATTTCGTGAATCCACAGGCATGCCGCCCCAGCAATGGCAAATGAAAGCCCGTGTTGAACGGGCAAAAAAACTGCTGAAAAAAGGTGACACGCCACTGGCATCGGTTGCGGTTGGCGTCGGTTTTGCAGATCAGGCCCATCTGACCCGTGTCTTTCGCAAGATCGTCGGAACCACGCCGGGTGCCTGGCGCAAGGAACAGATCGCCTGAATTAAGCCAAATTCCGTTCAATCCGGACAAATCCGGTTCAATATTCCACCCCCGCGCGCGTGATATCGACTGGCCCATCATTCAAGATGGCCCGCCGGTTCCCGCCCAGCAGGTCGTCGCCAGAGACAACCGATAGGGATTCCCAAATGCGTTTTACAGGACAGAAACTGTCTTCGACCCTTTTGCTGGGCACTGCGATCGCATTGGTTTTTGCGGCGCCGAACTTTGCACGGGCGCAGTCGACCAATGATACGACGTCGAGCGAAACGGAAAACACCGGGTCAACCGAAACCCCGGCCATTGTCATCGAAGCTGATAGCAAAGCAGAACCGGGCGATCCGACCCCGCCCGTTTATGCCGGTGGTCAGGTGGCAACCGGTGGTCGCGCAGGCGTTCTTGGCAACAAGGATGTGATGGATACGCCCTTTAGTACAACGTCATATACCAGTGAGCTCATCACAAACCAGCAAGCTCAGGATGTTGCAGACGTCCTTTTGAATGATCCTTCGGTCGTCAATTCAACCGGCTATGGCAACTTCGCAGACCGGTTCAATATTCGCGGTTACGACCTGCAATCCGATGATATCTCGCTTGACGGGGTAAGTGGCACAGCACCACGTCAGAAAGCAATCATCGAGACTTATGAAAGGGTTGAGCTCCTGAAAGGTGCCTCTGCGTTCCTCAACGGCATGCCTCCGGGGTCCAGCGGCATTGGTGGAACGGTTAACCTTGTTCCCAAACGGGCGACAGCTGATCCCGTGACAAGCCTTACCGGAAGCACGGAAAACGGTAAAACCTTTGGCTCTCATGTCGATATTGGGCGCAGGTTTGGCTCTGCGGACCAGTTTGGTGCAAGGGCCAACGCCGTGTATCGTGACGGGGAAACCGGCATTGATGACGAAGAAGTAACCGCGCGCCTTGCATCTCTTGCACTTGATTTCAACGGCGAGAATGCCCGCGTTACAGTCGATGGTATCATCAACCAGCACTATATTTCCCAGGCTCGCCCGTCGGTCAATATCGGAAGCGCCCTTACCAGTATCCCCAACGCGCCATCCGCAAGTCACAACTATGCCAGTGCATGGACCTATAGTGATCTGGAGGACTATATCGGTCAGGTACGTGGCGAATATGACCTTACCGATAGCACGATGGCCTATGTGGTTCTTGGCGGTCGTAATTCGGAAGAAGAAGGCGGTTATGCCACCCCCACCCTGAATAGCTCTGATGGAACAGCTTCATTTGGAAGTAGTGTCATCAACTTCCAGAATACCGATCTGAGCTCAATGGCTGGCATCCGGCAAAAGTTTGAAACAGGGCCTGTTAACCATGAAGTCAATCTCGGGGCTTCCGGAATCTGGCAAAAGAATTATCAGGCCTATGAGTTCTATTCTAGTCAGACTGGCAGCATTTATGGCTCCGGTGCAGACAGCCACAGCTCGACGGTCACCTTCACCGGCGGCAACCTCAATGATCTTCCCTTGAGCAGCAAGAACACATTTGTCAGCTATTATATCGCCGACACCATGGGCTTCCTGAATGACCGGATTGAACTCACCGCGGGTATTCGCCATCAGGAGGTCAACACCAAGGGATACAATCTTGGCACAGGCGCACAAAACTCCTACTACGACTCACGTGCGGACTCACCAATGTTTGCCATCGTCGGCAAGGTGACGAATGAATGGTCGGTTTACGCCAACTACATTGAAGGCCTGTCAAAAGGCAAAACGGTCACCGATACCGGTGCAGCGAACTTCGGATCTGTTTTGGCACCTTATGTCTCCAAGCAGTTTGAAACTGGCGTGAAAGCCGACTTTGGTACTTTTGGCGGCGGTATTGCACTTTTCCAAATTGAAAAGCCTTCTGTTTACAAGGACAGCACCACCAATATTGAAGACACTAACGGTGAACAGCAAAATCGCGGGATTGAGTTTACGGCCTTTGGCGAACCTGTTGAAGGCTTCCGTCTGCTTGGCGGCCTGACCTATATCGACTCAGAATTGCAGGACACCGATAACCGGACCAATGACGGCAAAAGGGCAAAGGGTGTTGCCGAATATCAGGCAACATTCGGTGTCGAATATGATTTGCCGTTCCTGCGGGGGGCGACATTAACAAGTCGGGTTATCCATAGCGGCCCGCAGTTTGTTGATGACGAAAACACGCTGCAGCTCGACGAATGGACACGCCTTGACGTTGGGGGGCGCTACAATACAACGCTGTATGGCTATCCGGTTACCTTCCGCGGCAATATCGAAAACCTGACCAACAACAATTATTGGGCAAGTGCCAGCACCGATAGCGAATACATCACGATGGGCGCACCATTGACGGCAAAGCTGGCCCTGACGGCCAATTTCTGAAAGTTACTGGCGATCTATTCAGACAGAACAAAGCCGACGGATTTTCCGTCGGCTTTTCTGTTTTGCAGGTTCCGAGCAAGACCGGATCAGAAGTCGTATTCCAGTTCGGTATCCCAGTACAAAAAATCCCGCCAACTTTCATGGAGATAGTTCGGCGGGAAACGGCGTCCTGTTGACTGGAGTTCATGCATGGAGGGCTGCCCCGGCGTCCTGCGCAGTCTCAGACCTGCCTCGCGGACCGATCGACTACCCTTGAACAGGTTACAGTCCGAACAGGCCGTGACGATATTTTCCCAGTTGGTACGTCCACCGCGCGCACGCGGGATCACATGGTCAAAGGTCAGCTCGTTGGTCGGCAGGCGATCCCCGCAATACTGGCAGGAGAACTCATCACGCAAAAAGACGTTAAATCGTGTGAAGGCCGGACTGCTTTTGAGCGGAACATATTCCTTGAGCGAAATGACGCTCGGCAGCTTCATTTTAAAGGATGGGGAACGTACTTCGCGGTCGTATTCCGAAAGAACATCGACGCGTTCAAGAAAGACCGCCTTGAGCGTATCCTGCCAGGACCAAAGAGACAGCGGGAAGTAGCTCAACGGCCGAAAGTCGGCGTTAAGAACAAGTGCCGGACACGCATTGGGCGATAAATGCATACCATCCGCTCCACCGTGTTTACCGAGTCGCTTGCCTTGTTTAGCAGGTTCGGGAATCGCTGGTGATGAAGAAATCGTGACGTTTCACCAAACCGGGCGACGCGGCGACGTAAACCACTGATAGAGCAAAGTATAGACCATTTTCGCAAAAGCGCAAAGTCCGTCTGCCGCCGAGTCGCGTTTTGTCAAATCCGGACGACCCGAAATCAGGCGACTCCGACCATCCGCCTATGCCGCAAGCCACAAAAAAAGCTGCCCATCAATGATGGTGCAGCTTGTCTTGTGGCTTGGAACCAAGCCCTGCGATCAGATAAACGAAAGGCCCGCCAGAAGCGAGCCTTCGTAAAATCTGTCTGTAAAGCAGAAGCCTGAATTAGGCAGCTTTTGCTTCAACAGCTTTGGCGACCTGGCGTTTGATTTTCACCAAATCTGCCGGCAGCTTTGCATTTGCAGTGCTGAGCAGATATGCATCCAGACCACCACGTTTTTCGATGGTGCGGACAGCATTGGTGGTCAGACGCAGACGCACCGAACGACCGAGCGACTCACTAAGCAGCGAGGTCGGCTGCAGGTTCGGGAGGAAACGACGTTTGGTACGATTGTGGGCGTGGCTCACATTCATGCCGACCAAAACGCCTTTGCCGGATACCGGGCAGCGACGTGCCATGACCTGATCTCCTGGTCTATAAATTCGCAAAAGGACGCTTGGCCTGAACATGCAGGCCCGCGCTTGGA
>Ga0207828_100299_pt1 | contig 23869 bp, 19 predicted proteins | sample TtaePargueraPR_11_FD_187276 | JGI IMG/M metagenome (GOLD analysis project Ga0207828, IMG submission 187276) | Aerobic enrichment media microbial communities from Bioluminiscent Bay, La Parguera, Puerto Rico - Tt and P2 (3) (SPAdes) | ecosystem: Environmental > Aquatic > Marine > Unclassified ...
CCAACCGACATCCGGTCAACCATCCCCGCCAGGGTTAATGCCGACACCGCCGTCGCCGCGCCAAACGCCGAAATCGCCCAGGCCACATGATAGGGCTGCGTCGAAAGCCCGCCTGCGACTTCTGACAGGATCGGACTTAAAACAAACGAATTCGCCCCGACAAGCAACACCGCACCCAGCAAGGCCAGAACCTTTACTTGCGCAATGGCATTCGGATTAATCTCGGCATTTGGGTTTGTCATAACACCATCTGATAGGGTTTCCCCCGTTTTAGGCAAGGAAATTCAATACTTAGCAGATAAAAACCAAGTCAGCTCGGCACCGGGACTGCAACCAACAGGATGGCGTCTGATGGCATCATACACCGACTTCGATACCGCAAGGGCGCGAGTCACTGTCCAACTGGTCAAAATCACACCGCCCACGCCCTGTAAAACAAAGGTTTGCGCCGCAAAATGCGGCACGCGCCGAATTCTATACCTTTGGTTGATGGATTTGCGCAGAAGGCTTGGCGTGCAAGAATTATACGCGATTTCACCCCACCCTTGCGGATAGCCTGAGTGCGCTGCCGCGTTGCAAAATAAATCGTTCAAAATCAACTGTTTGACAACCGAAAGCGGTTTCGGATAGCGTTTCCCTGTTCCGAAAGCGGTTTCGGAACACCAAACACCGTCAAAAAGGCGGTGAAAAGCAGTAGAGCCTGTTGCATTAAATTTGCTTCGCTTTGTTTGTTTTTGGCGTGTCGTTTGGCAAGGCACAGCGTGCAGAGCGATGCGGCGCATCGGTCAAACGGTGTAACGCCGCGAAACGCCGCCAAAAACGAACCCTGTGGGCCGGGACATTCTTCCGCCCCGCAGCGTCAAGGTCCTTGAACCGTAGCCCCGCTACGCACAGCGGACCTTTCTTTGCCGGACAGAAGGATGTCCTCGGCAAAGTGAGGCAAATTTGATGCAACAGGCTCTAACGAAGACACTCAGGGAGGTTCCGTGCCGCGCGTTCGGAAGCAAAACGAAACCATGTCAATTGCCCGGCTGGCCAAACATCTTGGTTTGTCCGAGGGCACTGTGTCGCGTGCGCTGAACAATTATCCCGACATCGCTGAAAAAACCGTTGCCCGTGTCCGCAAGGCCGCCGACGATTTGGGCTATCGTCCCTCAACCACCGCACGGCGTCTGGCCCGCGGCGTGGTCGAAACCATCGGCTTTGTCCTGCCCGCCCGCGATGGTCATCAGATCGATCCGTTTCTGGCCGAAATCCTTGATGGTCTTGCCACCGAACTCGCACTTTCTGATTGGGACTTGCTGGTATCCGCCGTCCCCGAAGGCCATGACGAAGTCGAAGTCATGGATCGTCTGATCCGCTCAGCCAAGGTTGGCGGATTTGTCGTTGCCCGCACCAAACGCCATGATCCGCGCATCGATTTCTTGCGCACATCCCACATCCCCTTTGTCGCGCAAGGCCGCACCGAAAACTGCGATGACTATGCATGGCTTGATATCGACAACGAAAAGGCCTTTGTCGATGCGGTGAATTACCTGGTCGGCCTTGGTCATCGTAAGATCGCCTATCTTGGCGGCGATCCCGACCTGAATTACGCATGGCAGCGTCGCCTTGGCTATCTGAATGCGACCAAGGCCAATGGGTGCGACATTCTTCCAGGCTATCAGCATGACGGCATCACTGATGAAATGGCGGCGCGCGAAGCCGTCCTGGAAATTCTCAAACTCCCCGATCATCCGACTGCCATTCTGTGTGTGACCGATGCGGTTGCCATCGGGGCAATCCATGCATTGGCCCATGCCGGTATCGAGGTCGGATCGGAAATATCTGTGATTGGTTTTGATGGCCTGCCAATGGGCGAAGCCATCCATCCCGGCCTGACCACCATGAGCCAGGCCAGCTATCAGATCGGCCGTGAAGTCGGGCGGATCGTTGTCGCGCAGGCAAACAAGGCAAATTCGCCTGCATCCGGATTTTCCCAAATCCTGTGGGAAGCATCGCTGACCGTCCGTGGGTCAGCCAACCCGCCAGCATTGAAGCTGGCTGCCAATGCCAAGGGAGGCATCTCATGAAAACAAGGTTTACGCGTGCTTTAACGCTTGCTGCCGCTGGTCTGCTGGTTTCCACCAGCATCGCCAATGCGCAACTGCGGTTCTGGACCACCGAAGAACAACCCGAACGTCTGGCCAAACAAGAAGAAATGGCCAAGGAGTTCGAAGCAAAAACCGGAACGTCCGTTGAAGTCATCCCGGTCACCGAAACCGAACTTGGCACGCGTGCCACCGCGGCCTACGCCGCTGGCGACCTGCCAGACGTCATTTATCTGACGCTGCAATATGTCCTGCCCTGGTCCGAGGCCGGCATCCTTGATACCGAGGCCAACAACGAAGTCGTCAACCAACTGGGCAAGGATACCTTCGCCCCAGCAGCACTCAGCATGGCTGACTTCGATGGCGAAGTCGCCGCTGTGCCCTCTGACGGCTGGACCCAGATGGTGCTTTATCGCAAGGACCTGTTTGACGAAGCGGGCCTAGAGGCGCCGAACACCTACGCCAACATCGCCAAGGCCATCGACACCCTTCACAATCCGCCAGAAATGTATGGCTTTGTCGCTGCGACCAAGATCGATGAAAACTTCATGAGCCAGGTTCTCGAACATGTCTTCCTGGCAAACGGCGCAACCCCGGTTGCCGCCGATGGCTCGGTCGGTTTTGACAAGGCGAAACTGGTTGAGGCGCTTGAATTTTATAAAAAACTCGCCGATGCATCGCCCCCGGGGGATCTGTACTGGAAACAGTCGCGCGAGCTTTATTTTGCTGGCAAGGCCGCGATGATCATCTGGTCGCCCTTCATCCTTGACGAACTGGCGGGCCTGCGTGACAGCGCCCCGCCCACCATCAATAACGATCCGACCTCGGGCGAGCTTGCCTCTAAAACCGGTGTTGTCACCCGTCTGATGGGCCCGTCCAATCCGAATGGGGCGGCCTGGGGTGACATCCGTTATTTCGGTATCACCAACGATGCCGATACCGACCCGGCCGAGGAATTTGTCAAATTCTCGCTCGGCGAAGGCTACACCAGCACGCTTTCCATCGCCCCCGAAGGCAAATTCCCTGTCCGTCATGGCACCGCCGACAATCCGGATGAATTTGTCAAGGCATGGGCAACCTTGCCGGTGGGTGTGGACCGCAAAAAGCCGCTGTCAGAGCTGTATGACCCGGCCGTCATCACCGACATCGTTTCCGGTCTTGAAACCGCAAACCGTTGGGGTGTTGCCGAAGGTCAGCTGGCCAAGGCATCGCGCATCATCAACAGTCAGGTCATCAACCGCCGTGTGCGCGAATTCATTGATGGCGAACGTGACGCCGATGCAACTGCTGATCTGATCAACGAAGAAGTCAGCAACATCGAATAAGCGATCTTGATCCGGGGCGTGGCTTACCATCACGCCCCGGATTTCCGATTTTCACAACGGATTTCAAGACGATGACCCGGTCCCAGCCAACAATGTCCCACTCGACCACCCAAAATTCGGCACCCACACCACCGCCGCGCAAAGGCAAACTCGGCCCGATGGCCCGGCGCGAAGCACGGCTGGCCCTTTGGATGCTGGCCCCGACATTTCTGATTGTCATGGGCATTGTCCTGTTTCCGTTGCTGGCCAATTTCTGGATTTCGGTCAAGCCGGTCAAACTCTCCGACCTGCGCCCGCCAACCCCGGTGGTGTCCGAACGGGTCCGGGGTGATTTTGAAATCGCTGGCGAAGAATTTGAAATCCAGTACCGCCTGCGCAATTCATCGCGCAAAGGCGACATTACCGACGTTGTCCTGACCGATACCTTGCCGTCCGGCATTACCGTGACCGATCCCGGTGATGTCTGCACGGTCACGGGGTCTGAGGTCCGCTGTGCCCTTGATGGTCTTCCGGCTGGTGAACGCACCCGCCTTAGAATGACAGCGGTGTCTGATGAAACCTTTGCCGCCAACCCTGTCTCCCCGCGTGACAGCGAACCGACGGTGACGGGTAATGCTGAAAACATCCTGACCAACAATGAATTCACCCTCGATAACTTCGCACGTATTTTTGATTCCAACGAATTCTGGTCCGTGCTGTGGGTGACGATTGCCTATACCGTCTTTGGCACGCTGGGCGCATTGGTCTTGGGCCTGTTTGCCGCGCAGATGCTCAACAAACCCTTTGCCGGGCGGTCGATCATTCGCGGGCTGTTCCTGTTTCCCTATGTAGCACCGGTGATTGCGGTTGCCTTTACCTGGGTCATCCTGCTTGATCCGTTTAACGGCACGTTCAATGCCATTTTGCAACGCATGAACGTCACCGATGCGGGCATCAACTTCTTTGGTCAGCGCGCCTTACCGATTGATATCTTTGGCCTGACCATTGAATTTCCCCTCGCCCTGGCAACTGTGATTGCCTTTGAAGCCTGGCGTTATTTCCCGCTATCCTTCCTGTTCATTCTGGCCCGCATGCAGTCGATTTCGTCCGACATGTACGAGGCCGCCGAGGTCGATGGCGCCACGCCCTTACAACAGTTCTGGCATATTTCCCTGCCGCAACTTCTGGGGATTTTGTCCACCCTGTTCCTGCTGCGCTTCATCTGGACGTTCAACAAGTTCGACGACATCTTCCTACTGACCGGCGGGGCTGCGGGCACGCGCACCCTGACAGTCGATGTCTATGAACAGGGCTTCGCCCTTTCCAACCTCGGGGCCGGGGCGGCGGTGGCGGTTGCCATCTTTATCCTGCTTCTGGTGTTTGCCGTGTTCTATTTCAAATTCGTCCATCGGGAGGATTCGTAATGCGTATCGGTACGGGTCTTCTTCTTGGTCTTGTCACCGGCTTGCTATGGGGCACGATTGCGGTTGCGATCACCGGCATTTCACTGACCCTGATCACCGGCCTTCCGGCAACGCCGATCATATCGGCGGGCGCACTGGCAGGCGCGGTGAATGCCGCCATCATCATGCTGCGCGCGCCCGCTGATCGCACGCCGGGGCTTTATCTTGTCGCCTTTGCCGCCGTCATCATTGCCTTGATGCTGGTCTCGTTTGGCGCACCGTTCAGTCTGGCATTTTCAGAAAGCTCGCTTATTCAGGCCTTCGGTGTCGGGCTGATTGCCCTTGCCGTCACCTTTGCCAACCGCGCGGTCCTGATCGACATTCAGTCTGGCATGCTCAAACGCTATGCCATTGATCTGGTGATTGTCCGAACGCTTAAGGGCTTTGGCTTTGTATTCTTCAGCGTGATTGTCATCCTGCCCTTCTATGTGATGGTGATGACCAGTCTTAAGAACCAGCAGGAGCTGTTCTTAAACCCGCTTGATCTGTCGATTGATCTGACCCAGGGCGCGGCCAGCCTGTTTGACAGCTATGTCGAACTGTTTACCAAGTTCAATTTTGGCCGTTTCCTGCTGATTTCGACCATCGTGTCGGTCTCCACGGTTCTGATCACGCTGGCCTTTTCGATCCCCGGCGCCTATGCGGTGGCGCGCCTCAAATTCCCCGGACAGACGGTTCTTTCCAGTTCGATCCTGCTGATCTATCTCGTGCCGATGATCGTTCTGGTCATCCCGCTTTATGCCGTGTTTAGCCAACTTGGCCTGCGCAATACGGTGGTTGGCCTTCTGATCGTCTATCCCGCCACCACGGTTCCCGTGGCACTTTATATGCTACAGGGCTATTTCCGCGGGCTTCCCGCCGAACTGGAAGAAGCCGGTCTGATGGACGGTCTGTCGCGCCTTGGCGTGATCTGGAAAATCACCCTGCCGCTGGCCTTGCCCGCCCTGGCATCGGTATCGCTTTATGTCTTCATGATCGCCTGGAACGAGTTCCTGTTTGCCTTCATGTTCTTGGATGACCCGGACATTTTCACCCTGTCACGCGGTGTGGTATCGCTGAACTCATCCGAAGTTCCCCGCCAACATCTGATGGCCGGGGCCGTGATCGCAACCGTTCCGATCCTTGTCATCTTCCTGTGGTTTGAACGCTTCCTTGTGCAGGGCCTGACCGCCGGGAGTGTCAAGGGATGAGTCAGATGAGCCAGATGCGCCTGCCCCTCGGTCAGCTTCACGGCACCAACAGACGTGCGGCCGACATCCTGCTCGGCAATGATCGCGGCGGCTATACCGTGCCAAGTGCCAAGCTTTATCCGTTCCAATGGAACTGGGACAGTGCGCTGGTCGCGCTTGGCTTTTCGGTATTTGATCCGGATCGCGCCTGGCAGGAAGTCGAAAGCCTGCTGTCCGCCCAATGGGACAACGGCATGGTGCCGCACATCATTTTCTGGAAAGAAGAAAAAAGCTACTTCCCCGGACCGGAACAATGGGGCACGACCGACATTGCCAAGGCCCCGCCAACCTCGGGCATTACCCAGCCCCCGGTGGCCGCAACCGTCATCGAACGCCTGCTAGCACATGATATTGATGCCCATCGCGACCGCGCGGCAAAACTTCTGCCCAAACTGGATCGCTGGCATCAATGGTTCTTGGATGCCCGTGACCCGGATGGTCGCGGCGTGGTTGCCATCATGCATCCATGGGAAAGTGGCCGCGATAATCTGCCCGATTGGGATCGTCCGTTATCCTTTGTTGATACCACCGGGATCGGTGGCTATCACCGGCGCGATACCGATATCGTGAATAAGGACGAACGCCCGAAAAACAACGACTACGATCACTATATGGCGCTGGTCCGATTTGGCCGCGAATGCAACTGGAACACCGATGTCATCGCGCGCGATTGCCCGTTCTGGGTCGCTGAACCGGGCATGAACGCCATTTTGCGCCGCGCCGAACGCGATCTGATCAGCATGGCAAAATGTCTGGGCCAGGATGATATTGCCGCCCGCGCCACCGCCCGCTTGGCCCGTCTTGATGCCGGGTTTGAACGGCTGTGGTCCGAAACAGTTGGCGGTTATGTCACACTTGATTTGCGTCGCGATGAACACGCCACCGGCCTGACATCGGGAAGCTGGCTTGCCCTGTTTGCCGGGCCTGTCGAACCGGCACGTGCGCGCCAGATGGCCGCAACCCTGACCCATTGGCTGGATCAGGTGAAATTTGGCGTGCCAAGCTTTGATCCCGCTCATGAACTGTTTGATTCCATCCGTTATTGGCGCGGCCCGGTTTGGGCCATGGTCAACTGGATGATCGCAACCGGATTGATCGAACATGGCAAAACCGAACTTGCCGACCGCATCCGCCAGGACACCCAGTCCCTTATCGACCAATCCGATTTTCGTGAATATTTCTGCCCGGTGACCGGCCGTGGCGGGGGTGGCACTGATTTTTCGTGGACGGCATCGATGTCGCTTTATTGGGCGGCCCGTCCCGAAAACTTGCCCATCCCCGAACACCTTTCCCAATCGACCACACCAACCGGCACCGCAGATCAGGAGAACACATAAAATGGGCCAGATCGAACTTAAAGGCATCCGCAAATCATTTGGCGGCATTGATGTCATCAAGGGCATCGATCTTCAGATCAATGAAGGCGAACTGGTGATTTTCGTCGGCCCGTCCGGCTGTGGCAAATCGACACTGTTGCGTCTGATCTCGGGCCTTGTCGAAGCATCCGACGGACAGATCCTGATTGATGGCGATGACGTGACTGGCAAACCACCGGCTGAACGTGAACTCTCCATGGTGTTTCAATCCTATGCCCTTTATCCGCATAAATCGGTGCGCGAAAATATGGGCTTTGCCCTGACGGTGGCGGGCATGCCCAAGGCCGAAATCACCCAAAAGGTCGATGAGGCCGCCGCCACCCTCAAACTCGAAGATTATCTGGATCGCAAACCCAAGGCACTGTCAGGCGGTCAGCGTCAACGTGTGGCGATTGGCCGGGCGATTGTCCGCGAACCACGGGCCTTCCTGTTTGACGAACCGCTCTCCAACCTTGATGCGGCTTTGCGCGTTGAAATGCGCCTTGAAATCGCCCGCCTGCACCAGAAACTCGGTGCCACCATGGTCTATGTCACCCATGACCAGGTCGAGGCCATGACGCTTGCCGACAAGATCGTCGTTCTGCAGGCCGGCCAGATCGAACAGATCGGCACCCCGCTTGATCTCTATCGCCATCCGGGCAACCTGTTTGTCGCCCAGTTTATCGGCTCACCAAAGATGAATGTGGTCGATTGCACCGGCACGGGCACGGCACTCACCTTTGGCAATGGCAACACATCCGATATTGCCCGCAATGCCGAAGGTGCCACCAAGATGGGCATCCGCCCCGAACATATGGCGCTTTGTGACGCCAATGACACCGACAAGGCCATCCTGACCGGCCAGATCGATGTCATGGAACATCTCGGCTCTGACAGCTTCGCCTATGTCAATGTGCCCGATGTTGGCCTGTTCACCGTCCGCATCGTCGGTCATTCCGACGCCAAGGAAGGCGACATGGTCGGCCTGCATTTCGCATACGGCGATGTCCATCTGTTCGACGCATCGGAAAAAACCATTCCGGCATGACCAAACGCGCATGCCGGATTTCCGATTTGGGCGTCATTTAAATCCTCATACAATTAAAATGACGCCCGATATCGGGTTTTGGGTCTGTCGCCAGACTTTTCACCAATATTGAATAATGGGCTTGGTTATTCATTTTAAGTGAATACCAAAAAAGCCCCTTTTTGCGCTATTTCAGCGACCCCAAAACCGCCAGACTTTCATAGCGTTTGATATAGGGTTCGTGAAAAACCCGCTCGACAAATTCGCTGTATTCTTCCATGTCGCTGACCTGAATGCGCAGCACAAAATCATGCGCACCAGTCACATGATGACACTGCACAACCTCAGGCATTCTGCCGAATTCTTCGCGCATCAGCATATAGCGATCCGGGCGGTCGCGCTCCATGGTCAGAAGCACGATCACCATCATCTTCTTGCCAAATACCTTGGGCGACACAATCGCAACATCGCGTTCAATCACCCCGGTTTCGCGCAAACGCTGCACCCGGCGCAAACAGGCCGCCGACGACAACCCGACCTTTTCCGCCAGTTCATTGCCTGTCAAACGACTATTTTCCTGCAATAATTCCAGCAAGCGATAGTCAAATTTATCGAGTTCCGCCAAGGTCCAATACCCCAAACGACGCAGTAATACCCTTCGGATAAACATGACCGAAGCAGACAGCGAAAGAAAATCGTTTTTACAGATTCTTTGCGAAAATCTCGCACGGATTTGCGAACTTTGCGCGCCGTTTCACATAATCCAGACGTAAATTGTTTGTGGGTCCGAAGGAAACTTTGTCCCCTTATTAGCAAATCAAACTAGCGAGCCAGCATCATGCCAGCACAGTTTACAAATGGATCCCTCGTCGCCACCACCAATGTCGCTCCGGTATCAGGCGTAACCATCTGGCGCTGGCTCGTCCTTTTCCCGCGCAAATGGGCACAAGCCTACAAGGTCGCCCGTGATGCGGAAATGCTGCGCAATGCCCCGCGCGAAATGCTTGAAGACATCGGCATTGCCCGCAAAGACGTCGCGTTCGTCTGCGAACATGGCCACCTGCCGAGATAGCGACCTCCCTCAATAAAACGGTCATCAGGTGCCCCACCTGACGGACCAGCTTTAAAAGCCTGTCGGTGTCCCATGCACTGGCAGGCTTTTTGTTTTGATCGCTTTCTCGTCTCCGACGTCCCGCGCCATCGTCCTTAAATCCCTTGGCAGACTGCCTGTATTGCCCTGCGACCGGCCCGGAGATCGCCATCCCATCGCTACCAGATCACGCATTCCGGGCGTTTACCGCTTGGTTACCTGCCCCCACGCGATGATCAGGCATAACAAGCCAAAAGAGAGATGAGGCGGTCATGCAATATCAGCTTAAGATCAATGGAGAATCCCGTACCGTTGATGTCGAACCGGGCACCCCGCTGCTTTGGGTTCTGCGCGACGAACTGCAACTTACCGGCACCAAATTTGGTTGCGGCGTTGCCTATTGCGGTGCCTGCACTGTGCATGTGGACGGTTACCCGACCCGTTCCTGCCAGACCTTTGTCGAGGATGCGGTCGATAGCGAAATCGTCACCATCGAAGGTGCGACCGACAAGGTTGCCAAGGCGGTTCAGGCCGCATGGCAAGAAAAAGATGTCGTGCAGTGCGGCTGGTGTCAGTCCGGTCAGATCATGTCGGCCATCGGCCTTTTGACGGAAAATCCCAATCCGACCGATGAGGAAATCAAGGATTACATGTACGGCAATGCCTGCCGCTGTGTGACCTATGTCCGCATCAACGAAGCCATCAAGCTCGCATCTGAAAAGCTGGAGGCCTAAGCCATGAACATCAACGTATCCCGTCGCGGCTTCCTTAAGGGATCGGCCGCTGGCGCCACAGCCCTTTTCGTCGGTGTGAATGCCAAGGGTGTGCTAGCGGCTGGCAATATGGCTGCGGCTGCCACCGACATGAACCCGTTTGTCAAAATTGACGCGAACGGTGTCGTCACGGTCATCATCAAACATTTCGAAATGGGTCAGGGTACGACCACGGGCCTGAGCACGCTGGTCGCCGAAGAACTCGATGCCAACTGGGATACCATCCAGATCGATTTCGCACCGGCCGATGTTGAACGCTACAAGAACCTGTTCTTTGGCGCGCAAGGCACCGGTGGTTCGACCTCGATGGCCAACTCGTTCATGCAGTATCGCGAAGCCGGTGCTGCGGCGCGTGATCTTCTGGTGCGTGCAGCTGCTGATAGCTGGGGTGTGGACGTGGCATCGATCACCGTTGAAAACGGTATGATCAAATCGGGTTCAAATTCCGGTCATTTCGGTGAGTTTGTTGCCGCTGCGTCAACAATGGAAGCGGTCGAAAAACCAACTGTCAAAACCCCGGATCAGTTCAAACTGATCGGCAGTGAAAAACTGCACCGCGTTGACAATTCCGGCAAAACCACCGGCACGGCCATGTTTGCCATGGATGTCAATCTGCCCGGCATGATCTATGCCGCCATCCTGCGCAGCCCGAAATTCGGCGGCACGGTTGTCTCGTTTGATGACAGCGCAGCCAAAGAAGTCGTCGGCTTTATCGCCGCCCAGACGCTTCCGAACAAGGCCGGTGTGGTTGCCTTTGGCAAAAACACCTGGGCTGCGTTCCAGGCCCGTGATGCCCTGTCGGTTGAATGGGATTTCAGTGCGGCGGAAGTGCGTAGCACCGATCAAATGGTCGCAGATCACAAAGCCATGCTTGATAGCCCGGCCTTTGACGCCAGCCACGCAACACCGCTTGCATCCGTTGCACCGGTGCTAGAGGGGGCTGCGAAAACCATCGATGCGGAATTCACTTTCCCGTTCCTGGCCCATGCACCGCTGGAGCCGGAAAACTGCACGATTGAGCCGACCGACTTTGGCGTTCGCGTTCATGATGGTTGCCAGTTCCCGACCTTTACCCGCCCGACTGTTGCCGCCATTCTTGGTCTTGAACCTGCCCAGGTGGAAGTCAAAACGCTGTATGCTGGTGGCTCCTATGGCCGTCGCGCCAATGCGACGTCTGACTATAATGCCGAAGCCGCCATGGCCTTTGCCGTTTCGGGCAAAAAAGTCCCGGTCAAACTGGTCTGGAGCCGTGAAGACGATATCAAGGGTGGCTATTATCGCCCGATGTCGGCCCACCGGGCCAAGATCGGCCTTGATGCCGGTGGCAAAATCACCGGCTGGGATCATCGCATTGCCACCAAATCCATCGTCAAGGGCACGCCCTTTGCTGCGATGGTGCAGGGCGATGTCGATCCGACCTCGGTCGAAGGGGTTGCTGAAAGCCTTTATAACGTGCCGAATTTCGGCATTGGCCTAAGCGACTTTGAAACCCCGGTTCCGATCAACTGGTGGCGTTCGGTTGGCCACACCCATACCGGTTTCGTGATGGAAAGCCTGATGGACATGGTCGCGACCGAAACCGGTCAGGACCCGATTGAAATGCGCTTGTCGATGCTCGATGCATCAAACGCCAATCAGGCCCGCATGATCGAAGCCATCAAACTTGCCCGCGAGATTTCCGGTTGGAAAGAAGGCGACAAGCGCGGCTTTGCCTCACACTTCTCGTTCAATACCTGTGTCGCAGTTGTTGCCGATGTTACGGTCGAAGACACAAGCGTCCATGTGAACAAGCTGTTCATGGCCGTTGAATGCGGTGTTGCGGTGAACCCCGATGTCATCCGTGCACAGATGGAAGGCGGGGCGGGCTTTGCCCTGTCGGCGATCTATCGAAACGAAATCACCCTGACCGACGGTGAAGTCGATCAGTACAACTTCCCGGATTACGAAATGCTGCGTAATCCCGAAATGCCAGAAGTCGAAGTCGCCATCGTTTCATCGAACGGTGCACCGACCGGTGTTGGCGAACCGGGCGTACCCCCAACCGGGCCGGCCGTAGCCAATGCGATCTTTGCTCAGACCGGAACACGGATCATGGATCTTCCCATGACCAAGGCTGGTTTCGACTTCGTGTAAGAGATAACTGCTCGGGGAATCATTTTCCCCCATCCCCCACCCCGTGGTTTCCCGGGCAGTTAGCCTTTTACTGAAAGGGCGAGGAATATGACCAATCAACTTTCTGCAATGCTTGGCACCTGGCAGGAAAACCGCGACAGCACTGAATGGGTGCTGGGAACGGTTTATCGCACCGAGGGATCTGCTTATCGCAAGGCCGGTGCCATGATGCTGATCAACGGTCACGGGCAACAGTTCGGACTACTCAGCGGCGGATGCCTTGAGGCCGACATTACCCGCAATGCGCGCCGGGCGATGGTGACCGGAAAACCTGTCATGTTGACCTATGACGGCAGTGACGAAGATGATCTGTCATTCAAACTTGGTGTGGGATGTGGCGGCACGGTCTATATCATGCTCCAGCCACTTTCTACCGGGAATGATTTGGGGCTGGGTGATCTATATGAATCCCTGCAAAAACGTCAAAGCGGCCTCTATTTCCAGAAAATCGATGCGGTCGAGGGCTATTTCGAGGCTGGCGTGCTTTATCGGCAACGCCCGGCCCATATCGAGAACCGTGAAGACGGCAATTGGCTGGTGACACCGATCCAGCCCGAACCCCACGTTCTTGTGGTGGGGGGAGGCCTTGATGCCCGTCCGGTGATTGGCATTGCCCATCAGATGGGCTGGCAAACAACGCTGGTCGATCCACGCCCGGCAAATGCCCGGGCTGAGCATTTCCCGACCGCAGGCACCATCCTGCGCAAGATTGATGGTGACCTCGCGACCTATGTGACCGATCACAAAGTCGATGCAGTTATTCTGATGGCTCATAGTGTTAGCATCGATGCCGCTGCCCTTGCGGTGCTTTGCGATGCACCGATCAAACATCTGTCCGCCCTTGGTCCACGCCATCGGTTTCGCGATGTTCTGAACGAAGCTGGCGTTTCGCGGAACAATCTGGCATTTGATATTTCAAGTCCGGCGGGTCTCGATATCGGCGGGCAACTTCCTGAAAGCATTGCTCTTTCGATGTTATCAGGCATTCATGCTGCCCTGTTCAAGCAATCAGCGGCTCCGGCCTTGGCACAAGCCGCCGAATAATGCGACCTTGATGATGACGCCACGCACAGACATCCCGAAACCGAAACTGGCCACGCTTCTTTTGGCGGCCGGGGAAAGTGTGCGCTTTGGCGGGCGTAAGCAGCTTGCCGATATCAATGGCAAACCCATGATCGAACATGCGCTTGATGCCCTCTCAGGGATGCCAACATCAGACACCTTTGTGGTTCTTGGTGCCTATGGCGATGAAATCGCGCCGCGTCTTAATAGTGGCGTGACCATTATCCCCAATGAAAAGTGGGCCACGGGGATGGGAAGCTCGATTGCGTGCGGCATGACGAAAATCGCACGCAACGGCGGATATGATGGTGTTTTGATTGCCCTGTGTGATCAGGTCAATCTGACCGGTGATGATTACGCCCGATTGATCACAGCGTTTGACGGCAAACAGATTGTCGCAACCCGACATCAAGATGGACTGGGTGTGCCAGCCATTTTTCCAAAATCTGTCTTTGATGATCTACAAAGACTTGCCGGGCCGATTGGCGCACGCAAAATCATCGACAGACATGCCGATAAGGTGATGGCCGTATCGCTTGCAAATGCCGCACTTGATATCGACACCCAAGATGATCTTAAGCAAGTGACAGACTAAAGCATGCTGCATTTAGTCTGCTCCATTATGTGCCAAGCAGGGCAGCGGGGTGTTTCCTGCTGACCCGTCGGCTGAATTGCGGCATGCTTGCATGTCTTGAAAAACGAGATGACGTGAATGAAAGCAACCGCCCACATCATGGTCCTTTTGGTCGAGGACAACATGGATATCGCCGCCACCGTCAGTGACTATCTGACGATTGAAGGTGTTGAATGCGACCATGCCTATGATGGTGAAACCGCCTATCAGATGGCGCTGACCGGCGAGTATGACGTCATCCTGCTTGATCTGATGTTGCCATTCCGCGATGGCATCAGCATCTGCAAGGCGCTGCGCGACGAAGGTGTGGACACCCCGGTTCTTATGCTGACCGCGCGCGATACACTTGATGACAAGATCGAAGGGTTCCACGCCGGGGCGGATGATTATCTGGTCAAACCGTTTGAGCTTGAAGAGCTTCTTTTGCGCACGCGCGTTCTATCGCGTCGGCGCAGTGGCGAGGTAAGGCGTTTCTCGCTTGGTGACCTGCTTATTGATTTTGAAAACCGTTCCGTGGTGCGGGCTGGTCAGAATATCAGTGTGTCGCCAACGGGTTGGACAATTTTGGAAGTTCTGGCGCAAAACAGTCCGCAGGTTGTAACCCGTTCTCGCCTGTCGATGGCGCTCTGGCAAGGCGATCCACCTGATACCAATGCGCTGAAGACACATCTTTACAAACTGCGCCATCGGATCGACAAACCGTTTGAGCAAAATCTGATTCACACCATTCCGGGCCAGGGCGTGGCCCTTCGCGAGTAGCCGCTATGAGCACATGTTGCGCACCCAAGACCCGATCCTTTTCCCGCTTTGTGCGCAATTACGTGCTGCTGGGTCTGGTGATTACGCTCGTGCTTTATACGGTGGTCGTCAATTTCTACATGCTGTATGGCAAGTGGATGGTGGCGTCCTTCCAGCTTCAGGTCATTGCCGAACAATATGACAACGAACTGGCCGAAAATCCCGAAGCCCCCTTGCCCAAGGGTTTCAATATTGAAACCTTCACCGGTTTTGATCAGTTGCCGACAGAATTGCGCGCACATGCAACACCGGACGACCTTGAGATTGGCGAGCTTTTCTATATCAACACCGACAAATATGCCGCCGAAGAAAACCCGGAAAACCCGGTCTTTCTGGTCTTCCCCTATCAGCTGCGCAATGGGAATGACATCCTGATCCTGCAGACCTATCACGCCGGGGATGAAGATAGCATCTATTTCGTGCGCCTGCACAAGCTGGCCCTGCTGTCGATCCCGTTTGCCATGGCGGTTGTCGGCATCTTTGCCTGGTTCCTGTGGGTGATTGGCAAACGCCTGACCAAGCCATCCGAGAACCTTCAGAACTGGGCCAACAATCTGACGGCAGATAACCTGCGCGAACCGATCCCGGATTTCGGGTTTGAAGAGCTTAATGACGTTGCCCACGAACTGCATCGATCCGTTGACCAGATCGACAAATTCGTTGCCCGTGAACGTGAATTCCTCCGTCAGGCCAGCCATGAATTGCGCACGCCCGTTACCATCGTTTCGGGCAATGTCGAGCTTCTGGAAAAAAGTCCGCTCAACGCAACGCAGGCACGCGTCATGGCCCGGATAAAACGGGCAAACCGCAATATGCAGCAATTGCTTGAAACCCTGTTGTGGCTGGGCCGTGACAATGCACCGCTTGGTCAAACCGAAACGATCAACATCAGCACCTTCATCGAACAGGAAATCAGTGATCTTTCCTATCTGATGGAAGGCAAGCACGTCAGTTGTGCGTTTGAACCCGACAGCCGCGAAACCGAGATCGCGACCTCGCGCGCTGCACTGATGATTGTGGTGTCCAACCTGATCCGAAACGCGTTCCAGCACACGCCAAAAGGTGAGGTCAAGATCACGCTTTCCGGCACACAGATCTGCGTCGAGAACGCCATACTGACCTGCAATGGACAATGCACGATGCCCCAGGGCGAAGGCATTGGCCTGCAACTCGTCCGGCGTATTTGTGAACGTCTTGACTGGACCTGCACGCTTACGCATCTGCCCAATGGCGGCATGTCAGTTTGCCTTGATCCGGGCGCCGAAACGCGGGTTGAGCGCAAACCCGAACTGGTTGAAAACTAATTCTCACAAAAAAATGGGCAGCCCATCCGCTGCCCTTTTTTTATTGGTCTGACTTAAGGTCGAAACAGCCTTGCGGCGGGATGTTCGAAGGTCACACGCCCATCCTTCATACCCCAGATTGGGCGGCTGATTTCTGATACCACCTGTGCCCGGCTTTGGGCAGGCAGGACGATGAAACTGGCGGCTTCACCAACTGCGATTTTGCTGGATCGGCCGAGAAGTTTGGCCGGGGCGTCGGACACCATTGCAAAGCAGGTTTCAAGTTCTGCCTCGGTCGCGAGTTGACTGACATTGGCATAGAGGTTTGCCATGCGTGACAGCGAACAATCACCATAGGGCGTAAACGGGTTGAGCACATTGTTGGTTGCAATTGTGCAGCACAGACCGTGCTCCGCCAATTTGTGTGCCGGGGCCACACCGCACGGCACAGAATGATCATGATCGCGCCCGGTCAGGAAAAGATCGGTCGCGGGCAATACGGTCAGGCCGATCCCGGCATCGCGCATGATGGCAATCGTGTCGTCAAGTTCGGGTTTGGGCAAAACCGACAGTTTGGTCACATGCCCGATCATCACACGACCCTGCCAGCCAAAGGCGATGGATTGTTTGGCAACTTCATCAAGATGCCGCCAACTGGCATCCAGATCGAAATCAAGATGGAAATCCAGATCAACATCATAGTCGCGCGCCATTTCAAACAGGCGCAGGATCTGGCCATTCGGATCGGTATCCATATAAGGACAGCCGCCCAGCAAATCAGCCCCGTTATCAAGCGCTTGGCGCAACAATTCCTCGGTCCCGGGATAGTTAAACAGGCCTTCCTGGGGGAAAACGCAAATTTCGATGTCCATTGCCCAGGCATAATCGGCCTTGAGCCGCTTGATGGCGTTAAAGCCCGCCAAGCCGATGCCCGGATCAATTTCGACATGGGTGCGCACCGCATTGGTGCCCTCGGTAATGGCCTTTTCAATCACGCGCGCACCACGGGCGCAGATATCATCCTCGGTAAAGCCGCTTTTGGCGTTGGCGACCGCGCTTATTGCCCCCTTTAGCGTGCCGGTTTCGTTTTTGGCACGATCCAGGATGCAGGCTTTATCAAGGTGGATGTGGCTTTCCACAAAGCCGCAACTGATCAGTTGGCCCGCTGCATCAAAGCTTGGTCCATCGCCAGCAATTGATTGGGCAATTTCGACAATTTTTCCATCCGCCACGGCAAGATCGACAAGCGCATTCTCACCATTCAGGCAGGCGTTCCTCACCAGATAATCAAGCATTCTCGTGTGTTTCCTGTTTTGGTTTCTTATCGCCTTGTTCCGAGCCCCCCAAATAGGCGGCAATCAGGCGTTCATCTTTTCTCAGCTCGGATGCCTTGCCTTTGGCAACCACCTGCCCCTGTTCAAGGACATAGGCATAATCAGCGACCGAAAGCGCCATGGTCGCCATCTGATCGACCAGAAGGATGGTGACACCTTCGTCGCGCAATTCGCCGAGAATGGCATAAAGTTCCTCGACCATGGCCGGGGCCAGACCAAGCGATGGTTCATCAAGCAACAGCGCCTTTGGCTTGGCGACCAGACCTCGCGCAATTGCCATCATTTGCTGTTCGCCCCCGGACAAAAGACCAGCCGGGCTATTGATGCGATCACGCAGGCGCGGGAAGCGGTTCAGGATGGCTTCAAGTTCATCGGAACTGACAGGCTTGGGTTGCTTATAGGCCCCCAGTTCGATGTTTTCGCGCACGGTCAGTTCCGGGAAGACCTGACGGCCTTCGGGCACCAGAACCAAGCCCTGCTGCACGATCTGATGCGGGGCAAGGTCATGGATATATTCGTTATTCAGAACAATCTTGCCCGTTACTGGGCGCAGCAAGCCTGCCAGTGCGGTCAGGAAGGTCGACTTGCCCGCACCGTTTGCCCCCAGAAGTGCAACCATTTCGCCCTGACGGACCTTGAGGTCCACGGAATGCAGAACCGGTGCTGCCCCATACCCGGCCATCAGCCGCAGCGTTTCAATCACCGGGCAGTCCCCGGCCTCAAACGGGATCGGGCGCGGTCGGGCCTTCATTTCACCGTCACCAAGGTAGGCCGCGATGACCTGCGGGTCGTTTTGCACGGCCTGCGGGGTGTCAAAGATGATCGGGGTTCCGGCATCCACGGCCAAAATCTGATCGGAAATGCCCATGACCATTTCCATGTCATGTTCGACCAGAACCACGGTAATCCCGGCATCGGCCAGCTGACGCAGCAACTTGGCGAGTGACACCTTATCGGCATGCATCAGACCGGCGGCGGGTTCATCCAGCAACAACACACCGGGCTTGGTGGCAAGCGACCTTGCGATTTCAACAAGTCTGCGATCAACGTGCGGCAAATCCCCGGCACGGGCATCGATATCGCCGTGATAGCCACAGAATGCCAGAAGCCCGGCGGCGTGGTTGCGGTTGGCATCCGATGCAATCGCACTGAACGGTTTGCCAAAGCGGCCGACCGGAAGACCGGCAATGACATTGTCGATCACCGACATGTTTTCAAACAGACGGGTCGCCTGATAGGTGCGCGCAATGCCATTACGCGCAGCAAAATCGGTTGGCTTGCCTGCGATGTCCTGATCCCCGATGCGCACCACACCTTCGGTCGGTTTGTAGAACCCGCTGATGATGTTCAAAAGCGTGGTTTTACCCGCCCCGTTCGGACCAATGATGGATGTGACATCGCCCGGCTTGGCGGTGAAGGAAACGGCATTGACCGCCTTGACGCCGCCAAAGGCGATGGACAGGTTTTCCACCACCAGACCATCTGACTTGGCGTAATCCTTAAGGCCTGCCTCAATCTCGGCCGCCGGGGTGGCGGTGACACCACGTTTGGTCAGCGGAATGAACCGTTCGATCACGCCAACAATCCCGCGCGGCGCAATCAACAGAACCACGATCAAAAGCCCGCCAAAAATCAGCAGGCGATATTCGGCAAAGTCGGCCAGCATTTCCGGCAACAACACCGAAACCGATGCGCCGACCAGCGGCCCCAGAACCGTGCCCGCCCCCCCAAGAATGACGGCAAACAGATACAGGATCGACTGACTGAGCGGGAAGTTTGACGGTGCGATAAACATCATAAGCGGCGCAAACAACGCCCCGGCAAGCCCCGCCATGGCAGCGGCAATGGCAAAGCCGGATGCCTTGACGGCAAAGGCGTTATAACCGAGCGAACTTGCGGCGATTTCGGCATCGCGCATGCTGGTCATTGCCATGCCCCAGCCGCTTGTCGCCAGACGACGGAAGGCAAAAAGCGCAACCCCGGCCAGAACAACACACAGCATCACAAGATCACGTTCGCTGAACATATAGCCAAACAGTTCGGGCATCGGGAAACCCATCAGCCCGTTTTGCCCGCCGGTCAGTGCGCGCCATTCAATCGCGCCATGTTCGACAATAAAGGCAAAGGCAATCGTCACCATGGCAAGAAACGGCCCCGCCATCCGCACAGCCGAAAGCGCCAAAACACAGCCCGCCAGCCCGGCAATCACGGTCGATGCAATCAGCGCCAGCCAGAAATTAAGCCCCGCCAAAGTCAGGATGGCACTGGCATAGGCACCAATGGCAAAGAAGCCAACCTGACCCAGCGACACAAGGCCGGTCAGGCCATACAAAACGTTCAAGCCAACACACAAAACCGTGGTGATGGCGACAAGGCCGATGACGAACTGGGTATAGCCGCCCGTGATGGCAACACCGATCAAACCGGCGATGATGGCAGCGAGGATCGTCGCATCAAGGGCGACTGGTTTATTGAGTTTGGGCATGGGATTTTTAAGCTTCATATCGCGTTTCATCATCAGACCTTCTTGATCGCAGCACGGCCAAACAGGCCACTTGGTTTGATGGTCAGAACCGCGATAACAAGCGCGAAGACGACGATGAAGGTGTAGGACGAGCCGAGATAGGTGGTTACACCGGCCTCAACCAGGCCATAGATAAAGCCAGCCAACATCACGCTGTAGGCCGATGTCATGCCGCCCAGAATGGCAACCGCAAACGCCTTGAGACCAAACAGCGTGCCCATATCCGAATGCACCGAAAACAGCGGCGCGATCAAAAGCCCTGCACAGCCCGCCAGCATCGATGAAATGGCAAAGGATCCGGTCACCATCAAAGTGGTGTTGATCCCCATCAGTTTGGCGGCCTGCTGGTTTTGTACAACGGCCAACAGCGCGCGGCCATGACGGGTCCGACGAAACAGCGCATTCAGCGCCAAGGCCACACCAATGGCGGCAGCCGGGATCAGGATTTGTTGCGGATAAACACCGGTACCAAACACATTCCAGCTTTCACCGACAAGGGTGGATGGCAGGGTGCGGGGTTCATTGCCAAAGGTAAACAGCACGGCGTTATCAAGCAAAATGCCACCCGCGACGGTTGCCATCAGCCAGGCTTCGGAATTGCGAACAGCAAATGGGCGGACCAGGAAAAATTCCACCATGATACCGGCAAGCCCGCAGCACAGAATGGCCAGCGGATAGCCAACAATGACCGGAAAGCCGTATCGCTCACAGAACACAAAGCCCAGAACAGCGCCCAGCATTACCATCGATCCTTGGGCGAAATTGACCTTGGAGGACACTGAATAGGTGATCTGGAAGCCAAGCGCGATCAGGCCATACATACTGCCCAGACCGATCCCGGTAATCAGAGCTGCGATTAAAAGTGTCATTGCCAGTTGCCTGCTTATGCCGTGCACAGGTGTGCATCATTTAAAATGGATAAATCCCCGGATGGCGCGCATTGGGGAACGCGCCATCCGGGTTGAGGGTCAGGACCCACTTATTTGATCGGAATGATCTGGCCTTCGACGAAATGTGCGAAGGTGTAGTCTTCGGGACCAAGCGCATCCTGATCGTCCGGGGTGAACGGCTTGTCATAGGTTTTGATCATGCCTTCGACACCGCTGATTTCGTACATCGCTTCGCGGATGGCCGGACCTTCGGTTGAACCGGCCTTTTCAATCGCCGCTGCAATCAGAAGGGTCGCGTCATAGGCATTGGCAATACCGGTTGCCGGGGTTACGTCGGCAAGGGTTTTGATCTCCGGGAATTTTTCCTGAAGTTTGACGAACATCGGATTGGCCGTATCGGTGAACAGATAGGTCTGGATAAAGTGGACCTTCTCACCCGACTTGCCAGCAAGTTCGGTAAAGCGACCACCGGCCGGCCCCCAATGCGATGAAATCGGAACATCCCAGCCCATACGATCAAGCGACTTGATCACCTGTGCGGTCGGGGCCACGTTGGCAACGACAAACAGGGAATCCGCACCATTTTCCTTAAGACGGGTCAGTTGCGGGACAACATCAACGTCATTGGATTCAAACTTTTCGATCCCGGCATGGTCCATGCCGCGTTTTTCAAGCGCCTTGAGCAAGCCCTTTTCATTCGACTCCCCCCAAGGGTTGTTGATCAGGATCATGCCCGGTTTCTTGGCACCGTAATTGGCGATCAGATATTCGGTGATGGCTTCGTCGACATATTCATCAACGGCCGAAACGCGGAAGACATAGTTTTCATCCGCACCGTTTTTGGTGATGCCGGTGCCAGCGGCCCATGGACCGATGAACGGGATTTTCTGTTGGTTAACGTACGGCACGATGGCAAAGGATACCGGCGTATCAAGACCACCGATGATCGCTGCGACACCTTCGCGCTGGGCAAGTTCACGGGCGGCAACCAGCCCCTTGCCCGGGTTGCTTTCATCATCACGCGATACAAGTTCAAGCGGCTTACCCAGAACGCCACCCTCGGCATTGATCTTGTCCATCGCAAGCGTAATGCCGCGGGTAATGGCTTCACCCGATTTGGCCGACTGGCCGCTAAGGGCGGCAACAAGGCCAAGCTTAATGGTGTCGTCTGCACGGGCATCATGGGCAGGCAGAACTGCGGCAAACATCATCGCAGCAGCAGCGCCCAGAAGGGCGGCACGTCGTGTTATTCTTGGCAAAGGCGAAGAAATAGGCATGTGAGACTCCCTGATTATGTGTCTGTATCGTCCGGTGTCGCAAATGCGTGTTGCGCACCAAATCGTCACCGCACTGCAGCAAGGGCCATGCCAAGAATCACAATCATTCAAAATCAAATGCTTAGGCGTTTTTCGATCAGCACAGAAAACAGAATTGCCTCATGTATACGCAAATTGCATGCAATTTTTGCATAAAATTAGTGCATGCAAAATTTCTGCACAGCGTTTATGCTGCTTGCAGATCAATTGCCGACAACAGAGGGCTTTCTAATGAGTGACCAGACCGCGGAAAATGTGCTTGATACCTTGCCGCCAGAGGCGCAAACGGTGCGTGATTTTCTTGATGCATCGATGAAGCCCGACCCGGAACTGGCCGCGACTTTCATGTCTGATGATGTCGTCATCACCTTTACCGACGGTCAGAAATACGATCACCCGTCAGGCACAACCGCCTTTAACGCGGCACGTTATAAATGGGTGAAAAAGAAGTTCGGTCAGTTCGATGTTGCGCAGACCAATGGCCAGACCGTGGTTTACAGCACCGGCTGGCTATATGGCGAATGGCCCGACGGAACCGCCTTTGAAGGCAACCGCTATGTCGACCGTTTCGTGATTGAAAACGGCAAGATCGTTAAAATGGATGTCTGGAATGAAAGTGCGGAACGCATCCTGATCCGCAAGGGCATCAAGGCATAGCTGCGATTGCATGCAAACCATACAGACCATACAGCAAGCTGTTCGCACGCCCTGTCAAAGGCGTGAGCATCGATTGTATGGTCGTATGCTTGGGCTTCTTGGGCTTGGCCTAGGCCCCGCCGTCGCGGACCTTTTTGGCATAGGGTTCGAGCGCGTCGAGATAGAGAAGCGGCCCGCCTTGCTCGGTGGTGAAAAGCGCGCGGTCGGCAACCGCCGTCAGATGATGTCGCATCAGTTTGCGCGCCGCGTCCTCGTCCCCCTTGGCAAGGGCTTCGATGATCTGCCGGTGTTCCTGAATGCCGCAATCGGTGGAATGTGGGCGGGCATAGAGCGACAAGGTCAGACCGCAGCGATAGCCGATTTCCTCGACATAGCGCAGCAAGACCGGGCTTCCGGCAAGACGAGCCAGCAGGATGTGAAATTCCGTGGCAAGCCGGATCGAAATTGGTTCGGACGCGTTTTCGGCCTCGACTTCCTTGGCAAGGTGGGCTTCAAGTTCGGCCAGCAATTCCGGGCTCATATTCTTGATTACCCGGCTAATGACGAGGTCTTCGATCTGGGTGCGAAGTTCAAACAGATCGCGGGCTTCTTCAAGGCTGGGCTTGGCAACCGCAGCGCCCTTGTTGCGGCGAAGCTCCACCAGACCTTCGGCGGCAAGCCGTTCAAGCGACTGGCGAATAAGGGTTCGGCTGACACCAAACCGTTCCCCCAGCGAATCTTCGGGCAGCTTCATGCCAGGCATCAGAACACGTTCGAGGATTGCCGAACGCAATGCCGAACTGATCATGTCTGTGCGATGCTTTGCCTTGTCCGCTGCTTTCATCCCGATCCGCCAAGTTTCTTGTTTCGATCACTTTATTGCCTGCGC
>Ga0207828_100300_pt1 | contig 23507 bp, 21 predicted proteins | sample TtaePargueraPR_11_FD_187276 | JGI IMG/M metagenome (GOLD analysis project Ga0207828, IMG submission 187276) | Aerobic enrichment media microbial communities from Bioluminiscent Bay, La Parguera, Puerto Rico - Tt and P2 (3) (SPAdes) | ecosystem: Environmental > Aquatic > Marine > Unclassified ...
AAGTTCCGTGAAACCGGTGTTATGGAAATGTCGCAGGGCCAGTTTGGCCGTGCACGTGAACATTTCGATGGCTATCGACTGGATGACGAAGAAACCAAGGCGGCGATCAAGGATGTGTTGGCAACCAGTGGCGAACTGGTCGATCCGCATTCTGTAATCGGCATCGTGTCGGGCCGTCAGTGCAACCGTGACAAATCGGTGCCGATGGTAGCACTGGCAACCGCCCATCCGGCGAAATTCCCGGATGCGGTCAAGCAGGCGTCGGGCATCTACCCGGACTTGCCGCCGCGTCTTTCTGATCTATATGACCGGCCTGAGAAGGTCGAACCGATGTCCAATGATGTGGCGGCCTTGATGGCGCATGTCCGTAAGAACCGGCGTGCAGCCTGAAGACCAGCCATGGTTTGGAAAAGAATGCGAAACAGGAGTATTGCTATATGACAGTCGAGCTCACCCAGCTTGACAATGGAATGATTGTCGCAACCGACCGCCTTGATCATGTGCAGTCGGTTGCCTTGGGCACGTGGGTTGATGTTGGCGCGCGTAACGAGACGCCTGACATTAACGGCATTTCCCATATGCTTGAGCATATGGCGTTCAAGGGCACGCGTCGTCGTTCCGCGCTTCAGATTTCCGAAGAAATCGAAGCAGTTGGCGGGCAGATGAATGCCTATACCTCGCGCGAGAACACAGCCTATTATTGCAAGGTCCTGCACGAAGATCAGGAACTGGCGATTGATGTGATTGCCGACATCCTTCAGCATTCCACCCTGGATGCGAAGGAACTTGAACGCGAACGTCAGGTCATTCTGCAGGAAATCGGTCAGGCCAATGACACGCCTGACGACATCATTTTCGACTATTTTCAGGAAACCGCCCTGCCAAACCAGGCGCTGGGACGTTCGATCCTCGGCAGTCCGGAAAATGTATCCTCGCTTAGCCGTGATCATCTGTTTGATTTCATGTCGCGCCGCTACAGCCCGAAACGCATGGTGTTTTCGGCATCGGGCAAGATCGAACATAATCGCGTTGTCGATATGGTCGCCAAGAAATTCGACAGCCTTCCAGCCCATGAAGATCACGAGATGGAGCCGCTTAAATACGAAGGCGGCAGCCGGATCGAAAACCGCAAGCTTGAACAGGTGCATGTGATCTTTGGTCTGCCGACCGTATCCTACACCGATGACAGCTTCTATGACCTTCAGGTGTTCAACACCCTTCTGGGCGGTGGCATGTCATCGCGCCTGTTCCAGGAAATCCGCGAAAAGCGCGGGCTGGTCTATTCGGTCTATAGCTTCTCGTCGCACTATGTCGATGGCGGCTTGTTCTCGATCTATGCCGGAACCGGGGCCAATGACGTTGGCGAATTGATGCCGGTCATGTGTGATGAACTGGTTCGCGCGACCGAGGATTTGACCGAGGAAGAAGTTGCACGTGCACGTGCGCAGCTTAAGGCATCTGTGGTCATGGCGATGGAAAGCAATTCCGGTCGCTGTGAAACACTTGCCCGTCAGATCCAGATTTTCGGTCGCCCGCAAAGCATGGAAGAAATCGTTGAAAAGATCGACGGTGTTGACCTTGAAAGCGTGCGTCGTTCCGGCAAGGCATTGCTGGATGGCACGCCGACCGTGACGGCCCTTGGTCCTGTCGATCAGATGCCGTCCTACGACGATCTGGTGGCACGCCTGCGTAGCTAGGCTCACGCGATCTTTAACACATTAACGGCACCTGCCTGACCCGGCTGGTGCCGTTTCTTTTTGCGACGTACTCTAGGCTGGTGTATCCCGATAAGCAGGATGGTTAGGGGAAGCACAGTATGCAATATGCCTTTGACATAGGTGGCTCGAATATCGAGTTCGGTGTTTTTGATGCGGGCGGGGAGCTTGTCTTTCATCGCAAAGCATCAACCCCGCTTGAAGACCGCGCAGCCTTTGTCGAAACCCTTGCCGGGTTTGTGCGTGAGGCCGATGGGACATTGGGCACGCATCCCGACATCGGCATCAGTCTTGCCGGTGGGGTGGATCCGAAAAACGGTTTTGTCATTTCCGCCAATATTCCTGCGCTCAAAGAATGGTCGATTGCGGCCAAGCTTTCAGACAGTCTGGGGCGTCCGGTTCTGGTCGAAAATGATGCCGATTGTTTTGCCTTGGCCGAGGCAACAACGGGTGCAGCCAAAAATGCCCGAACTGTGTTTGCCGTCATTCTTGGCACAGGTGTTGGCGGCGGTATCGTGTTTGACGGGCAGTTTGTTGGCGGCAAGAGTGGCATTCGCGGTGAATGGGGCCATGGCAACGATGTCAGTGGCACGTTGATCAGACATGGTCTGTCACCTGTTACCTGCGGCTGTGGGCGCACAGGATGCCTTGACAGCTGGGGCGGGGCACGCGGGCTTGAACGGATTTACACGCAAATCCATGGTCAGGTACTTGCCAGTCACGCCATCACCGCCAATTGGCAGGCCGGCGATGACAAGGCAAGTCGCGTGATCGACATCTATTGTGATCTGGTTTCCCGTGAACTGGCGCTGATGGTCAATGTTCTTGACCCGGACTGTATCCCGGTCGGCGGTGGACTGGCATCGGAGGCGACCTTGATTGCCGAGGTTGATGCACGGGTTCGAAAACAGGTTCTGGGGCGCTATGATACACCGCTTGTGGTGCCGGGTGCATTTGCCAGCGATGGCGGTTTGCGGGGAGCGGCCTTGTTGCACCAGATGAGCGCCCGGCCAACCTCCCGATAGGGCGTCATATCAGAAAAATATTATCCAATCAGCAGAATGGCCTATGCCTTGGTATGCTTACCGTCTAGAATTTGTCCTATGCGATCAACAGGCTTAATTTTCGCAAGGTAACAGGGTTTTATGACCGGCGTTTTCGAAGAAAATCCGTGCCGGTCAAAGAATGGGAAACAACATGACGACCGACTTTGAGACCGATCATCAGGCCGAAATAGCCAAAATGTTTGAACAACGTGTTGAGGCGATCCTCAAGCTTGGTATTGAGCAATTCGGTCTGCCTGTCGGCATCTTTAGCGCGATTGGCGAACAGACTTACGAAATTCGGCAGGTTTTCCATCCCGAAAAAGCCCTGACCCCGGGAATGGAATTCGATCTTGATGACACATTCTGCAGTCAGGTGATTTCGGCCCGCAAGGTTCTTGCCTTTCATGATGTGAAGGAAAGCGAACTGGGATCGCACCCGGCAGGCGAAAAATTCGGTTTTGCAGCCTATCTTGGCGCACCGATTATGGTTGAGGGTGAATGCATTGGAACGCTGGCATTTGGCGGCTCAAAGCCGGTAAGCGCCTTTGGCAAACATGATGTCGATCTGGTGCAGCTTTTTGCCGATTCCATCGGTCAGACAGTTGCACATATCCATGATCGCAAGGCGCTTGAAAAGGCGCGCAACGACCTGGAACTGTCGGCAAATACGGATCCGCTTACAGGGCTTTATAATCGCCGCTATATGGAAAGCGTCCTTCGCACAGAGCTTGAGCGTTCAAAACGCTACGGCAATGCTGTTGTGATCGGGATGGTCTATTTCGATAATCTCAAGACGCTCAATGAAAGTTTTGGCTACGATACCGGCGATGCGGCACTAAAGCTGTTTGCCAAAGTATCATCGGAAATGATGCGTGAAACCGATGTCCTTGCCCGCTGGAGCGACAAGGAATTCATCATTCTGATGCCTGAAACCGGGGCAGCAGGGGCGTTGAACTATCTGCAACGCCTGACCGACCGGGTTGGCACCGAGGATTTCCAGGCGGGCAGCGAACACCCGAAACTGACACTCAGCATCGGACTTGGCATTGCCGAGAAGGACGATGATCTTGATAAGCTTGTGTCACGTGCAAGCATCGCGATGCATCAATCAAAGCAGTCCTGATAATTCTGATCGGGTGTTATTTGGTGGCACAAAACTGTGCCACCTACGCCCTCCATCAAGCGCGTAAAAGAAAACCGCTTTGAGGAAAACCTCAAAGCGGTTTGTCTTGGCTGGGGCGGTAGGATTCGAACCTACGGTACACGATACCAAAAACCGATGCCTTACCACTTGGCCACGCCCCATCAGCGTGCGTGGCGCGGAAAATAGCGCCCTCATGACAAGAGTGCAACCCTCTATTTGAAGGTTTTTTTATCTCGCGCTCAGTCGGGGAAGGCCGCGCCCATATCTGCCTGCTCGCGGCTCTTTTCCGTCAGGATATGGGTGGGCGAAATCCACCAGTCCGGGTTCTGTGCCGCAATGGCATTTGCCGCACGTTCAGCCTGATCGTTTGTGTCGTAAATTCCGAAACAAGTCGCCCCGCTGCCTGACATTCTTGCCAGCAAGCATCCCTCTTCACGGGCAAGGGCATTTAGCACATCACAAATTTCCGGAAGGATGCCGGTGGCCGGCAGGGTCAGGTCATTGCCGCATTCCGACAATGCATCGGCAAGCGCAGCACCACTTTGAAAGGTTTGCTGGGTATCCCATGCGCCGGTTGGGCTAAAGCCTTCATCGGCGCGGGCCTTGAAGATTTCTGGTGTCGAAACTGCCTTGCCGGGATTGATCAGGACAATCGGGGTGGACGGCAGGTCAGGCAGTTCTGTGATTTCTTCGCCGATCCCCGACATCAGGCAGCTTTTGCCATGCAGGCAAACCGGGACATCTGCCCCGAGTGTTAACGCGATGCGCGACAAGGTGTCTGCGTCGAGATCAAGTTTCCACATCCCGCACAGCAACCGGATCGTCGCCGCCGCATCAGCCGATCCACCACCGATCCCCGATGCAATCGGTAATCGCTTATCAAGGATCAGGTCGGCCCCCTGTGTCGTGCCACTTTCGGCCTGCAGCATCCGTGCGGCACGCATGACAAGGTTGTCACTGGTGTCTTCAAGGGAGAGGTTGGCAGCCATGGGGCCTGTGATCGAAAGGGTAATATTGCCATCGTCGCGCAATTCACCACTTACCACGTCGCCGGATGCGGTAAAGCAGACGAGGCTTTCAAGCAGGTGATAGCCGTCATCGCGTTTGCCGGTGACGTGCAGAAACAGGTTAACCTTGGCAGGTGCCTGCTGGCGATAGGTCGCAGACATGAACGTTTCTTCCCAAATGCGTCAGTTTACGACGGTCGGGGCCACGCTTGGTACCTGACCATTAATCTTGGCTTCAACAGTACTGCGCAGTTCTTCGGTCGGATTGAAGGACAGGGCACGGTGCCACTGGAAGCGGGCCTCGTGATAGCGCCCGATCTGCCAATAGGCATCACCCAGATGATCATTGATGGTCGGATCGTCTGGTTTTAGTTCGACCGCTTTTTCAAGCTGTTCAACCGCGTCATCGAACCGGCCCAGTTTGTAGTAAACCCACCCCAGACTGTCGACGATATAGCCATCATCAGGCTGCAACTCGACAGCACGCTTGAGCATGTCTTCGGCCTGATCGAAATTCATGCCCATATCAACCCAGCTATAACCAAGATAATTGAGCACATAGGGCTGTTCCGGTTCGACTTCGAGCGCCTGCAGGAAATCTGCCTCGGCCCTGGCCCAGTCCCCAGCACGTTCATGGGCAATGCCACGACGATACAGCAAACGCCAGCCAACCTGGGTCTGCCCACCAAGCCGTTCAATCGCCTTGTCATAAGCGTCGGCAGCCGGGCCATATTGCTGCTGAATGCGCAGGATATCGCCAAGCTGGATCAGCGCATCTGGCCGATCACGGCGTTCGCTGACCATGTCTTTGAGGATATCAATCGCCTCGTCTGCCCGACCGATTTGCTCAAGGCTTGAGGCGGTGCGAAGGCGCGCGTTCCAACTGTGCGGGGATGAACGCGGGATCCCTTTGTAAACCTCAATTGCCGTTTCAAAACGGTTCTGGATTTCCATGACTTCACCGACCAGAAGACGGGTAATGTCATCATCGGGACGCAGGGACAGCGAATAGCGCGCCATCAGCAAGGATGGATCAACCGCGTTTTCCTGACTAAGCAGGGTGGCGATATCAAGATAGGCCTCTGCCAGACCCTCTGCCGGGGTCAGCATGGTGGCGATCGGTGGTTCTTTGCGATCAAGCCGCGCGAGATGGAACGGCATGGCAAGCGATTGCGGATGCCGATCCATATAGCTTTCATAAAGAAGCGATGCCTTTTGCACCTGACCTTTGCGCTCATAGACTGCGCCAAGGGCCTCGGCGGCGCGAAGCGGCGCGTCGGCCGGATCGCCATAAGCACTGGCAAGGGCGCGTTCAGCGGCATCAAAATCACCAAAATGCGCCAGAATCAGACCGCGATGATATTCCGAAAGCGGATTAAGCGCGCCATTGCCCTGCATGCCGTCAAGGGCGGTCATTGCCGCGTCTTTTTGATCAAGGCCGGTGTAAAGCCAGGCCTTTGCCAGCGGCGCAATCAGGGCATTGATGCCCCGTTCGGGCAGGCTTGAGACAATATCAAGCGCATCCTGATAACGATCTTCGCGAATGGCGGCATCCATCACGGTGAGTGCGGCAAACAGGTCCTGATCGTTTTCGGATTGCAAACTGGTGGCAATATCGACGGCATCGCTGATGCGCCCGTCGCTGATCAATGCCAGGAAGGCGCGGCGGCGCAATTCTGCGTTATCGGGGTCGAGTTGATGGGCGCGCAGAAGATATTGCGCAGCGTAGTCGGACCGGCTTTCCATCTGGGCGGCCTTGCCAGCCAGGAAGTTGCCCGAAAACCCGTTGGATTGCGGATACTCGAAAACGGCATCGTCGCTGTTCTGTGGCATGGTGCCACAGGCCGAAAGCGCAATAGCCGTCATCGGGATGAGGAGATGTAACAATTTACGTTTCAAAGGCTTTTCCTGCGTCCGCAATTCGGTTTCGGCGACGCCAGATCTGGCGCATCGCCATAGTGAATTTCGGGATTAGCCTACTCAGTCGGCAATTATAAGGCAAAGCATTTGCAACAAGGAACCATGTGCAAAACATATTCGTGATCGGGAAATGTCCACAAAGCACGAAAACAGGCGTTTAGGCCCTAGCAATAGAGAGTTCGCTTGGCCGGAACATCAAGTTGCTTGCCAATGATTTCGCGCGCTTGCTTGGCAAATTGTGACTGTTGGCCAACCGGTGCGACGGTTTCAAGAATGGAGATGGCCTTTTCAAGACCGACGGCCTTGGCAAGGAACCAGCCCGCAAGATAGCTTGACGACAAGCAGCCGCCACTGGTGACAATATTGCCCTGTGCAACCAGCGGGCGGTCTTCGATCACGGCATCGGTGCGCGCAATCAATGGGCGGGTTTTATTATCTGTTGTCACGGTGGCGGGCAGCAAGCCCATGCGATAGAGAAACAGCACACCCGAACATTGTGCGCCAATCAATTGCCGGGATGGATCAAGCGACAGGTGTTTCATGATCTCAGGGTCATTTATGTGGTCGCGCGAATAAATGCCACTGCCCAAAAGAACCGCATCCGCATCCTGCGCAAAGGACAGCGGCTTTTGCACAGACACACAAACCCCATTCATTGAGGTGACGGTTTTACCTGCGCCAACGATTTCCGCATGCACACCATCACCCTTGGCACGGTTTAAAATCGACAGTGCGACAAAGCTATCGAGTTCATTGAAGCCTTCCAGTGTCACGATTGCGATTTTCATGGTGTTTATGCCTCGGCGTTAAAAAGGGCCGGAATTGAACGCGCAGATTGAAAATTAAACAAGGAAAAACTTATATGGCGAACCGGAGGGGGTCCCAATCATCAGACCAAAAGAAAAAGGGCCGCAAGAAGCGGCCCTTTTTTGTATGAGGAAAGCCGAAAAGGCTTACATATTCGGGTAGTTAGGCCCGCCGCCACCTTCGGGCACGACCCAAACGATGTTCTGGGTCGGGTCCTTGATGTCGCAGGTTTTGCAATGCACGCAATTCTGCGCGTTGATCTGCAGACGCTTACCACCCTTGTCTTCGTCTTCGACGAATTCATAAACACCAGCCGGGCAGAAACGTGCCTCTGGCCCGTCATAGACGGCAAGGTTGGTGTTTACCGGAACACTTGCATCTTTCAACGTCAGGTGGATCGGCTGATCTTCGCTGTGGTTGGTGTTTGACAGGAAGACCGATGACAGCTTGTCGAAGCTGATTTTACCATCCGGTTTCGGATAGTCGATCTTTGGCATTTCTGCTGCTGGCTTCAGGCAGGCATGATCCGCATGGTTTTTAAAGGTCCATGGTGCCTTGCCACCGAACAGATAGGTATCAACCGCGCTGTAGGCCATACCACCCCAGAAGCCCCACTTGGCGAAGCTCGGGCGGATGTTCCGGACCTTGTGCAGTTCCGGATAGACCCAGCTGTCTTTCAGACGCTGCGGGTAGCTTTCCATCTTTGCCGGAACTTCATCCGCAGTCAGGGCCTCAAACGCGGCCTCGGCCGCCAGCATGCCGGTCTTCATTGCGGTGTGCGAACCCTTGATTTTCGGCACGTTCATGAAACCGGCCGAACAGCCGATCAGGCAACCGCCCGGGAAGACAAGATCGGGGATCGACTGGAAACCGCCTTCGTTCAGCGCACGTGCGCCGTACGAGATGCGACGACCGTTTTCAAAGATCTTGCGGATTTCCGGGTGCGTCTTGAAACGCTGGAATTCGTCAAACGGGCTCAGATGCGGGTTTTCGTAATCAAGACCGATCACGAAGCCTACAACCACCTGATTGTTATCAAGGTGATAGAGGAACGACCCGCCATAGGTGTCCTTATCAAGTGGCCAGCCAACGGTGTGCTGAATCAGGCCTTCTTTGTGGACTGCGGGATCAACTTCCCAGAGCTCCTTGATGCCGATGCCATAGGTTTGCGGATCGGAATTTTTGCGCAGATCAAATTTCTTGATCAGCTGTTCGGACAGCGAACCACGGCACCCTTCGGCAAAGAAGGTGTATTTGGCATGCAGTTCCATGCCCGGTTCATGGTTCGGACCCGGCGTGCCATCGCGCTGTATGCCCATATCACCGGTGGCGATACCCTTGACCGATCCGTCTTCGTTAAACAGAACTTCGGCGGCGGCAAAGCCCGGATAAACTTCAACACCAAGGGCCTCGGCCTGCTCGCCCAACCAGCGGCAAACATTGCCGAGGCTTACGATATAGTTGCCTTTATTGTGCATTTGCGGCGGGGTCGGCAGCTTTTTAGCGCCGGTTTCGCTCAGCATCATGAACTGGTCTTCGCCAGCCGGCACGTTCAGCGGTGCGCCGCGTTCTTTCCAGTCTGGGAAAAGTTCATTGATCGCGCGCGGCTCCATCACGGCCCCTGAAAGGGTGTGTGCGCCGACCTCGGAACCTTTTTCAACCACACAGACGGTGATTTCTTTTTCCTGTTCCTGGGCGAGTTGCATCAGCTTGATGGCCGCTGACAGACCGGATACACCGGCGCCAACAACGACCACGTCAAATTCCATGGATTCCCGTTCCATTTGGCCTCTCTCCTTTGGCTGGCGACCGTATCGAACTGTTCCCGTTCGTTGGCCGTGAGCCGGTATTCACCGTTCAGGGTCTCGCCCAAGCCCTGAATTCTCTCATAATTCTCTATGAATACAGCTATACCGATCATGGGATCAGTTGACAATCCATAGTCACGAACGGTGTCGCGTTTGTACTCTGGCACAAAGGACCCAAAATCGTATAAGGTCGTCCCAAGCAACAGCTGCGATCCCGTTCGCGGTGCAACATACATCGCCTTAGTGTAGATGAGCAAACCAATTACAGACTTTGATGTAAATAATCTCGACCCGTTCGAGGCCCTTGTCTGGCAATTTGAAATGGGCGCGGACGAGGCCATTGCCGACGAGCCGCTTGATCGTTTCAAGGCGTCCGAAAGCCTGCGTCAGAACGCGGCCAACCGGCCGGGCTTTGGCGCGAATGCGGCCACCAACCCGCAGCGTCCGGCAGGGGCGGCGAGCCGTCCGGCACAGGCGGCTGGCAACGGCCCGGCACCAATCCCGGCAGGCGCGGATGGTGGGTTTTTATTGTCTGACACGCCGCATGAAGCACGCCAGTCCGCACGCGATGCAGCAGCGGCGGCAAACAGCCTTGAGGAACTCAAGGCGGCGATTGAAAAGTTTGAAGGCTGTGCCCTTAAGAAGTCCGCAAGCAATACCGTTTTTGGCACTGGCAATGTCGAGGCCAAGCTAGTGCTGGTCGGAGAAGCACCGGGGGCAGAAGAGGACCGTCAGGGACTGCCGTTTGTCGGGCCAAGTGGCAAGTTACTGGATGCCATGTTGCGATCCATCGGCCTGGCGCGCGAAGAAGTTTACATAACCAATATCCTGCCATGGCGGCCGCCGGGAAACCGCCAACCGACCACAGCCGAAGTTGCAGTGTGTGAACCGTTTGTGCGCCGTCATCTTGAACTGATTGGCCCGAAGGTTGTGGTATGTCTTGGTGGTAGTTCGGCCAAGACCCTGATGGAAGAAGATCGCGGGATTACGCGTTTGCGCGGCACCTGGAAGGAAGTTTCCTTTGCCGATGGCAAAAAGGCCGATTTGACCGCGATGTTCCATCCTGCCTACCTGCTTCGGACGCCGGAACAGAAACGCCTTGCCTGGCGTGATTTGCGCGCGATCTCCCAAAAGCTTTAAGGAATTGGCGATAAACTGGCTGTATGCATGGGAGATATGCATGCGGTAGGGGTTCGTATTCTGGAGTGCGCCAAGTGCTTGATTCCAGATAAATGATTTCGCGGTTTGGCTGTTTGCTGCTATAAGGGACGCCGTTGCACGAGGGGGAACACCGCAGGCAACGGGTTGCGAGACCAAACTGCTTCGGGATAAACACGCGGCTTGAAAACAAGCCTCGTTGGGGAAACTGATTTTGATCGAAGCAATAAGAACACGCCTGCCGGGTGTCAAAAGCACCTTAAGGCAGGGCCTTTTCTTCGCGTTTCTTGGCACCATGACTGTCATGGGGGCCACGTCACCTGCTGATGCCAGCACGCAGGAACAGGCAGCGCTTGGCAGTCCGGTTCTGGATGACGCGCTTTCGACTGTAATCCCCAAGCCACTTTCCGAACGTGACGCCGAACTTTACGAACAGATTTTTGCCGTTCAGGAACAGGGCCGTTGGCAAGATGCCGACCGCCTGATTTCGCGCCTGTCTGATGATGTCCTGATGGGACATGTGATGGCGCAGCGTTATCTGCATCCGACGGCCTACCGTTCGCGTTACAAGGAACTAAAAGACTGGCTTGCCAAATATGCCGATCATCCGCAGGCACCGCGCATCTACAAACTTGCGTTGACACGTCGCGGATCGGCCAATTATCCGAAAAAGCCTGTGGGCAGCTATGTTTCGGGTGCTGGTTATGATTACGAGAACATCACGCCCTATTATCACAAGTCGTCCAAGAAGCTGTCGTCGAAGCAACGTTCGCGCGTTGCGACCCTGAAAAGTCGCATTCGCCATCGCATCGGCAGTGGCTGGCCGACCGGCGCGCTGGAAGTTCTTGAAAGTGACGAAGCGCAGCGTCTTCTTGATGCATATGAGCAGGACCATGCCAAGGCGGCAATTGCATCTGGTTACTATTACTTTGGCAAACCGGACCTTGCATTGAAATATGCCAGCGAAGCCGCAAAGCGTTCGGGCAAGTATCTGCCGCAGGCGCATTGGACGGCGGGCCTGACCGCCTGGCGTCTGGGTAAGATGGATGAATCGCACGCTCATTTCGCAGCGCTGAGCACCAATAAATATGCATCGAGCTGGACCCGAACCGCCGGTGCGTTCTGGGCCGGGCGTATTGATCTGGCCGCAGGCCGGTTTGAAGAGGCCGATGCCATGTTGAACCGCGCGGCGGAATATCCGCGCTCGTTCTATGGTCAGTTGGCGATGCGCGCACTTGGCCGTGATGATGTCTTTGACTGGGACAGCCTTGAGCTTGATGAAAACCGTGCCAACAAGCTGAAGCTTGATCCGCACGGGCGTCGTGCGCTTGCGCTTTTGCAGGTTGGGCAGCGTGATGAAGCCGAACGTGAATTGCGCAAGGCCGCGGCAAAAGATGATGATTCGCTGCGCCGTGCTGTTCTGGCGCTGACCGATACCGCCAACTTTGCATCGCTTACCATGCGCCTTGGCAGCTACATCGCGCAGAAGACTGGTGATGTGTTTGTAAACGCACTTTATCCGGTCCCGCCATGGGAGCCGGAAGGTGGTTACGAAGTTGACCGGGCGGTGATTTATGCCTTCATGCGTCAGGAATCAGGTTTCAACACCGACGCCCGCAGTCATGCCGGTGCGCGTGGTTTGATGCAACTGATGCCGGCAACGGCAAGCTATATCGGCAATACCCGTTACCGGGGTGAAAAGCGTGCCGAGCTGTATCAGCCGGAAATCAACCTGTCGCTTGGGCAGAAATACGTTGATCACCTGCTTGAGCAGAATGGCGTTGATAACGGCTTCTTGCAGTTGATGGCGGCCTATAACGGTGGCATTGGCAATCTTGGCCGCTGGCAGAAGGCGCTTAAGGACAATGTCGATCCGCTGTATTTCATCGAAAGCATTCCGTCGCGTGAAACACGACTGTTCATCGAACGCGTGATGGCCAACCTTTGGATGTATCGTTCGCGGTTTGGTCAGGAAACGCCGTCGCTTGATCTTCTTGCCGCCGGTGAATGGCCAACCTATCAGCCGCAGGATCATGAAAACGATCGCGGCCTGACGGCCCAGCGTTAAGCACAATCACCTGCGATGACAGCCAGTAACGGCGACACCCCGCAAAAGCACCCATCACATGACAAGGACCGCCGCCCGGATCAGGGGACGGTCCTTGATCGTATCAAGATGCCGCCCATGAGCGGCGAAGAAGCTTTGCGGCGGTTTAACGAGGGGCAGTCATCGGCAAATGGTACCGGTAATGCACCGCAGCCGGGCGAGCTTGATAATCTTCATCCGATCATCAAGCTGATGGCACTTGGCGGGACATTGGTTCTGATTGTCGCGGTGTTGCTTGGGGTGCTTTATCTGTTCGCGGCTTAATGCCGCTATCCGGACTAATCCGCGCTGATCACGGCATCTGCACTGGATTGCAGGGCCTTGATTTCGCTTTCGGTGGCATTGCCAAGCGGGTCGTCCTTGGGCAGGTCGCGATACAGGTCACTCAGCACACGAAGGGCCTGATCCGGCTTGCCATTTTGTTTCAGCATCATGCCGTAATAGTAGCGCGCCAACAGATGGTTGGGCATTTGCCCAAGGGCATGAAGCACAAGATCGCGTGATGTACTGTCGATCTGACCATCCTGGGCGGTAATGCGGGTATCGGCATATTCGATGGCAAGCAACGGATTGTGCCCCGAAAGGGCGTAGGCCTGCGCAAAGGCGGCAACGGCGCGTTCAATATTGCCAAGGCGGAGCGATCCACGCGCCAAGGCGACCCAGCCTTGAAGATTGCGTGGGTTTACCTCAAGCGAGACGACAATCTGATTAAGCAAGCGCCTGATCTGTTGATCGGTTTTGAAATCCGGGTCGGTGGCGTTATCGGCAACGGCCGCGGCTGCGGCCAGGTTGCGTTCACCGGCACGGTCTGCATAGGGCCGCGATGGCAGGTTTGGGCTGCCAATGATCGCATAAAGACCCAGTGCCGCGATGACCGGCAGCGCGGCAAACGTCACACGGCGCGCACGCGATCCGTGCCCGTCGGATTTCGGCAGGCTTGCATAAAGTGCAGAACCCGCCAGAACTGCCAGAACCATCAAGCCAATCCAGATCACGCGAAACCTCCGACCGGTTGACGATATGTCAGGCGATCACGTTTCATCAGGTTTTGCCGTCATCATTTGAAGTGCCAAGAAGTTCGTCCAGACGTTCCTGTTCATCCTTTGACAGAGATGCAGATGCCGGGGAACCTTCGCGCTGCTTGCGGCGATAGAATGCAAAGACCGCCAGCAACGCCAGCACCACCAGAACAGCCGGGCTTGCCCACAGAATATAGGTTTCCGGTTTCAGCGGCGGGTTCAAAAGGACATAGTCGCCATAGCGCGCAACGATATAGTCGATGACCTCTTCATTATCGTCGCCAGCAACAAGGCGTTCACGCACCAGCACGCGCAGATCACGTGCCAGTTCGGCATCAGAATCATCAATCGACTGATTCTGGCAGACGAGGCAACGCAGTTCCTTGCTGATTTCGCGGGCGCGTTCTTCCAGAACCGGGTTGGACAGCATTTCATCGGGGTTGACCGCAAATGCCGGGTTCGATGCAATGACCGGAACCAGAATGGCAAGTGCGCCAAAAACAAGTTTGAAGCGGCTTATCATCCCTTTAACTCCGCGATTTTCGGCAGCAGGACCTTCTCAAGGACTTCGACCGTAACGGGCCCGACATGCTTGTATCTGATTTGGCCGGTGCCATCGATGATGAAGGTTTCCGGAACACCATAGACACCAAAATCAATGCCGGTCCGCCCCGACAGATCCATGCCGACAGCAGCATAGGGATCGCCAAGTTCGGCCAGCCATTTCACACCGTCCTCGGGATCCTTTTCCTTGTAATTCAGGCCATAGACCGGAACCTCGGCTTCGCGCGACAGGCGTTTGATCAGCGGATGTTCTGCGCGACACGGGACGCACCAGCTTGCAAAGACGTTCAGAACCGATACCTCGCCCGTGGTCAGATCAGCACGCGACAGGCCCTTGTCCCGGCCCGGCAGTGGCGGCAGCGAGAATTCCGGTGCCGGTTTATCGATCAGGACCGATGGCACAACCGATGCATCCTTGTCGATGTTTAACAAGAACACCCCGGCCAGTGCGGCAAACAAAACCAGCGGAATGACAGCGATCGAAAATCTCATGAAGCGGGAACTCCAGTCTTCTTGAAGCGCAGGATTACGCGCGTGAGGATGCTGAAACATCCACCGATCAACATCAATAACATGCCACCCCAGACCCAGGGCATCATGGGCAAATAATGAACCGTTACTACCCGGCCACCGTCATCATCACGGTCACCGATCGAGACATGCAGATCGCCATCGCGACCATGCCAGATATCGGCTTCCCGGGTTTCAACGCCACGGATCGGGTAATAGCGAATTTCAGGGAAAAGTTCGGTGACCGGCAGGGAGTGCCGATACAGGATAAAGGTCGCCTGACGGGTGGCATAGTTTTCGCCAGCCAGAAGCGAGACACCTTCATATTGCAGGTTATAGGGGCCTGCCTGAATGCTTTGTCCGGCACGGGCAGAGACAACAACCTGTTCTTCCCAGATGCTGCTGGCCGATCCACCGGCAATCAGGATAGCAAGGCCGATATGGGAAAGGGTCATGCTGATATAGCGTGGCCCCAGAAGTTGCAGGTTGCGATATTTGCTTTCGCCATATTCTGGGTGGCGCCAAAGCCGTGCCCACAGATCACTTAGCGACGCGGTCAGAACCCAACCGGCAAGACCGATACCGATCAGCGGTGCGGGTGACAGATCGATAAAGCGGATGGAAACGAACAGCACCGTGATGAGTGACAGGATGGCTGCAAGCTTCATGCGCCGCCCGATCATCCAGACTTCATCCTGTCGCCAGCGCAGTGCCGGGGCAAAGGCCATCAGAAACAGCAAGGGCAGAACAATCGGGATCAGAGCTTTGACATAGAAAGGCGCACCGACCGTGATGGGGTCGCCAGTAATCCATTGCAGAACCAGTGGATAAATCGTTCCGATCAGCACGACGGCGGCAACCAGCGACAGCATGACGCTGTTGAGGAACATCGCACTTTCGCGGGAAATGACATCAAAACCGCGACCATCGCCCATCTGATCGACAGATCGCCAGAACAGGTAATAGGCGAATGCAAACACCAGACAAAATGCGACCAGAAGTCCGGTACTGTCAATCGGCAGAAGCTGTGTTTCGGGCAGGGGCGCAAACAGATCTGATCGGGTCAGATAAACCCCGAACCATCCCACCGCAAGCGTCGTGATGCCCAGAAAGGCTGTCCAGGCGCGCAGGGTTTCGGTTTTTTCCAGAACGGCCCGGCAATGCAACAGGGCGGTTGCCAGCAACCATGGTAACAGAAGGCTGTTTTCCGCCGTGTCCCAGTACCACCAGCCGCCCCATGCCTGTTCGCTATAGGAGCGATAGGCATTGATCGCAATCGCGGTGCCAAGGCAGACCCACGAAATGATGGTCCAGGATCGCATGGTTTCGGCAAACCGGCGGTCAATCTTGCGGTCAAGCAACCCGGCCAGTGTCATGGCAAAGATACCGGCAAGCCCTGCCAGACCAAGATAAAGGAACGGTTCGCGCAGGACTTTAAGAAGGTCCTGGCTTTGCGGGTTCATGCCCCGACCATCAAGCGGCGCAACAGTGACACGCAGGAACGGGTCGGCATCAATCAGTGTCACGACACCAAGAATTGCGATCAATGCGCCAAGAACGGAAAGGGCATTGCGCGCAAAGCGATCGGTACAGATGGCCGCAGAACTGCGCAGCTGAATGGTAATCAGAAGATTGACCAGTGAAAGGGCCAGAACCCACAGCAGCATGGCCCCGCCATCGGGGGTAAAGGCCGCACCAATGCGATAAAGCAATGGTGTCGATGAATGACTGACATTCGATACGATGGGCAGGGTGAAGTCACTGACGATAAAGGCATTAAGCAACGCCCCCTCGGCCATAAGGCCAAGCAACAGAATGACGGCAGGCAGCAGAAACAGGCTGGCCGGTTTTACCGCACCTTGCCCGAAGGCCCCGTTACTACCACTGTTACTATCATCGTCATCGGAAAAGGCGGGGCTTCCAACTGGTGTGGCAGAAGCCCGTTGCGGAGAGAGCATGCGCAGCGATGCATGTAGCCAAAGCGGGCTGAACAGAATCGCCTGTCCAATTCCCGTGACCACCATCAGCAGCAGGGCAAAATGTCCTAACTCTGCAAACATGTACGTCTATGACTTCCCCAATAGTTCCCCTGCGCCCTCTTGCCTGATCGGTCGGGTACAGATCAAGGGGCAATGGTCGCGGCTATGTTTTTCTTGCGCGTATGGTCGGGCTTTATGGCGGCAGAATGTGGCTTAATTGCGCATTTGTTCGGCGTTCTTGGCTTCGATTTCTTCCCAATAGCCGCTTTTCTTAAGCGATTCGGCGACTTCGGGAGGCATGTAGTTTTCATCATGCTTGGCCAGAACTTCGGATGCCACAAAGGTACCGTCGCTGCTCATATGGCCTTCGGCGACGACGCCCTGACCTTCGCGAAACAGATCGGGCAAAATCCCGCGATAGGAAACCGGCACGCTTTCGGCCATGTCTGTGACGACGAAGGCAATGGTTTGTCCATCGTCCTGTTTGGCCACCGACCCTTCAACAACAAGTCCGCCAATCCGCAAACGCTGGTCGGGGTCAATCGGTGATTTTTCGGCTATTTCGGTTGGGCTGAAGAAGAACACCACCGAATCTTCAAATGCCGTCAGCATAAGGGCCGCAGCACTGCCAACCGCAAGCAAGATGGCCCCGATGACATACATGCGTTGGCGTTTACGGATTTTTGCGCGGGAAAGTGACACAGTCGTTCTCCGTTCAGGATGCCTGTTGGGTCTTTTTGGTTCGGCGGGGGCGCCGTGATTGCAAAACCGCTTCAAGCTGTTCGCGTTCGATCCGGCTGCTGCGTAAACCGCGTAGCGTTGCAATCAGCAAAATGATCATGGCAAGGGCGGTAACGCCGTAACTTGCCCAGATATAGCCGCCATAGCCGCCCATTGAGAAGAATTCACTCATTGCTTGGCCTCCACATTGTGACCCGCTTCATAGGCTTGTTCCTTTGCCGATGCCGGGGTTTCGGAATCTTCAAACATGCCTGACAAATGCAGGGCACGAATGCGTCGTTCATTCAGTTCCAGACGAACCCGCAAGATCAGAACAACAAAGTAATAGCAGGTGAAACCAAGGATCATCAGGGCAAGTGGCAATTGCATGCTCGGATCGACGGCCGGGCCATCCATGCGCACGATCGAGGCAGGCTGATGCAATGTATTCCACCAGTCGACCGAGAATTTGACAATCGGCACATTGACCGCCCCAACAAGGGCCAGCGCCGATCCGGCCTTTGATCCGCGTTCCGGATCGTCAAAGGCATTCACCAGCGCCATGTAGCCGAGATAAAGGAACAACAGGATCAGCATCGATGTAAGACGCGCATCCCAGACCCACCATGTGCCCCACATCGGTTCGCCCCAAAGCGACCCGGTAATCAGGCATAGCGCGGTAAAGGTTGCACCAACCGGTGCGGTGGCGCGCGCGCATATATCGGCCAGCGGGTGTTTCCAGATCAGGCTCATTGCGCCGCAGATCGCCATGCCGACATAACAGAACAGCCCCATCCACGCGGCCGGAACATGGATATACATGATCCGAACGGTATGGCCCTGTTGGTAGTCAACAGGTGACCCGATCAGGGAAAAGTAAAGGCCCGCGGCAATCAGGATCACGGTCAGAACCGACAGCCACGGCAGGATCGGGGCTGTGAATTTCAAAAACACGCTTGGTTTGGCGAAACGATGCATTCTTTTTTATTCCATGGCCTGTCTTACGGCATGCGACGTGGCGAAGGGTGCGGCTGCCAATGTCAGCAGCAAAATCGCCCCCATAATCTGTAGCTGGGCAATGGCGGAAATGCCCAGCAATGCGGCTTCGACCGCACCGGCCCCGAAAATCAGAACCGGAATATAAAGCGGCAACACCAGAAGCGAAACCAGAACCCCGCCGCGGCGCGCGCCAAGTATCAGGGCCGCACCAATGGCACCGATCAGGCTGAGTGCAGGGGTGCCCAGCAACATGGCGATCATCAGCGTTGCAAAGCCGTCCTGATCCATATTGAGCATCACCGCCATCAAGGGGGCTGCGATGATCAGTGGCAGGCCGGTTGTCAGCCAATGGGCAAGGACCTTGCCTAGGATCAGCAGTTCCAGCGATACCGGCGATGTGGTCAAAAGTTCAAGCGTTCCGTCTTCGTAGTCCGTCTGAAAAACACGTTCCAGCGACAGCATCGCGGCCAAAAGGGCCGATACCCAGATCACACCCGATGCAATACGAGCCAGAATATTGACTTCTGGCCCAACACCGAACGGAAACAGCGTGGTGGTAACGATAAAGAAGGCGACAACCATCACGGAATCCGCCCCCTGACGCAGGGCGAGCCGCAGGTCGCGTTGTAGAATTGCCAGAAAACCGTTCATTGTGCGGCCTCCTGCGATGAAATCGCGTCTTTGCCGCCATGTACCAAATCTTCGATGTCATCCTGTTCGGCAAGCCATTCGACCATCGGGATGGCGAATTCATCCAGATCAAGAACGGTCGGTTTTTCGACATCAAGATCAATATGGGTTGAATAGATGACAATGCCGCCGCGCGCGCGAAAATCTTTGATCAATTGCGCCAGTTCAGCACAGCTTTCGCGGTCGAGCCCGACGGTTGGTTCATCAAGCAACCAAAGATCACTTTGCCCGATCAGAATGCGGGCAAGGGCGGTGCGCCGTTTCTGGCCGCTTGAAAGATAGCGCCCCGTGACTCGTGCCAGATGATGGATCTGAAGTGCATGCAGTGCCCGGTCGATGGTCGCATCAAGATCACGCACACCACGCAACTGGCCCCACAGGCGCAGGTTATCGCGCACTGTCAGAACCGGTTTAATTGCATCCTGATGACCAAGGTAATGGGTACGCGCATGATGGGCGGTGCGATCATCGGAAATGTTTTCACCGTTCCAGCACAGCATCCCGGAACGCGGTGTCAGAAGTCCTGCCATTAAGCGCAACAGGCTTGATTTGCCAGCACCGTTTCGACCGCGCAGCATCACGGCATCACCGGATTTGGCCGAAAACGACAGGCCGCCAAATACCAGTCTTTCTCCGCGCAGGCAGGTCAGATCAGAACCGCTAAAATCAGCCATATAACCCGTTAGATTGTCTGAAATTCATTCCACAACACGTCATGATATAACGTGTTACAGCGTATTATTCATGCAATAACCGACAATCGGCTGGTTGGCATTGTTTCAAATCAATCCAAACTCACGATCAAACAGGGAATCAGTCGTCGAAACGGACCATGGACGCACCGATGATCGGGCCGCCACGCCCGTTCTGGATCAAAACGGCGATACCCCCGTCATAGGCGGCTTTCATGGAAAACGGGATTTTCTGCTGACTGGTGCCATCCCATTTGCCAAGGCTGATCATGTCGCGCACGACATTGGCATTCACCAGTCGCTTGCCGGCGTTTTCGCCTGAAAGCACATCGCGCTGATGTTCGCGATCAAAGCCGATCAACCATATCTGCGAAATCTGTCCCGGGTTTGGCTTACCAACGCCGCGCAAGGAAACAGTGCCCTTTGCCGGAAGCGTGGGGTCAATGGTGCTTAGATCGATATCCGCAAGGTCGTGTAACGGGGCAACCGTGGTGCTGGTGGTTTCGATCTGTTGTCTGGCGGTGGCGCGTACCACCTGATCGCCATTGATGATGACCTGCGGGGTATAGACGTAACGTTCGCGCATGCGATTGGCATAGTCGCGTTGACGTTCGCTATATCGGGCGTCGGAGAACGGATCTTCCCAACCAAGATAGTTCCAGTAATCAACGTGATAGGACAGCAACAGCAGATCATCATGCTGATCTGCCATATCATGCAGGACCTGATCGGCAGGCGGGCAGGAGTTACATCCTTGGGACGTGTAAAGTTCGACGACCGCGCGCGGCAAAACACTTTCAGCAGCCCTTGCGGGTGAAGATACGGTCATGAGCAACAGTGCAAGCGCACTTAAAAGGGGGCGAGGGTTTTTCATGACATTGATCATGCCTGAAAACCACCATCACCGACCAATCACAAGGCCTTGAAATCTGCAGTAGGTGTAAAGTGGAAGATATTTGCGCGTTTGCATGGATCTTTGAAAGGAGATTTCCAAGGATTGATGCTATGAGCTGCGGACCAATCGGAACCAGTTCTGGGGAGCTGTCCAATTGCAAAGGAACAAACGACCTTTGCGTTAAATGAAAAATGCGGAACTGATCTGCTGGTGGGAGCTTAACCCGGCAAGATCGGTCCAATACGAGGTTTGCAAGCGAATGATGAAACGCGAACACTGGGGCTCACGCCTTGGATTTATTCTGGCGGCCGCCGGGTCGGCTGTCGGACTGGGGAACATCTGGAAGTTCCCGTATATGGCAGGCGAGAATGGCGGTGGCGCATTCTTGGTGATCTATCTTGCGCTGGTCTTTACCATCGGTATTTCGGTCATGCTGGCCGAATTCGTGATCGGCCGTATGTCGGAAAAGAACGCGATTGGCGCATTTGCCAAACTCAAGGGTGGCCTGTGGCCGATCGTTGGTTTGTTTGGCGTTGCTGCCGCATTCATGATTTTGTCGTTTTACTCGGTCGTTGCTGGCTGGACGCTGTCCTACATGATCAAGGCCGTCACCGGGGCGCTTGCGATCGAAGATCCGGCAGCCCTTGGCGATATCTTCGGCAGCTTCATCAGTGATACGACCTCGCCGCTGATTTTCCACGCGATCTTCATGGCACTGACCATTTTCGTTGTGCTTTCCGGTGTTGGTGCCGGCATCGAACGCGCGTCAAAAATCCTGATGCCAGCACTGTTTGCGCTTTTGATCGTTCTTATCGTACGTTCGGTTACGCTTCCGGGGGGCATGGAAGGTGTGGCCTTCCTGCTGTCACCGGACTTCTCGAAAGTGACATGGGCAACGGTTTCTGATGCACTGTCGCAGGCCTTCTTCTCATTGTCGCTGGGGATGGGGGCAATGATCACCTATGGCTCATACCTTGCGAAGAAAGAAAACCTTCCGGGCTCTGCCGGTTGGGTCACCCTGCTGGACTCGGCTGTTGCCGTTCTGGCCGGTCTTCTGGTTCTTCCGGCGGTATTTGCCTTCGGCTTTGATCCGAGTGCCGGTCCGGGCCTGACCTTTATCACATTGCCAGCTGTATTCGCCCAGATGCCGTTTGGTTCTTTCTTTGCCTTCCTGTTCTTCCTGCTGCTGGCGATTGCGGCTCTGACCTCTGCGGTTTCGATCCTTGAAGTGGTTGTTGCCTATTTCGTCGATGATCGTGGGATCAATCGCAAAACAGCGGCTGTGGTTCTTGGTTTCGTGATCTTCCTGCTTGGTATTCCGTCTTCGCTTTCAATGGGGGTCATGGCGGATGTCGAAATCGTGTGGGGCAAGAATTTCTTTGACCTGATGGACTTCGTCAGCTCGAGCCTGCTTTTGCCGATTGGCGGCTTGTTGATCTCGTTGTTTGTGGGCTGGATCGTCTGGGGCAAGGCCCAGGAAGAAATCGCGGCACATAACGGAATTGTACCGGTATGGATCGGTGCGTGGGGCTTGATTGTCAAGTTCATCGCACCGGTGGCGATTGCCTTTATCCTGCTTAAAGGTCTTGGCGTTTTCTAAGCCAGACTTGCCGATAGCCATATGCGAAAGGGCGGGGAAATTCCCCGCCCTTTTTTGTCGGTTGCCGCTAGGCTTGGTTTTACAGGGAGGTTTCCTTGGCAAGCTTGGAAATGGATTCTGCGCTCATCGGCTGACCCAGCAGATATCCCTGGATCAAGTCACATCCGGCCTTGCGCAGCACGTCAAGCTGATGCCGGTTTTCGACACCTTCGGCAACGCAGGTTTTTCCAAGGTTGCGCGCCATGTTGATGATCGTAATCGGCAATGTTTCACCATCCGGGCCGTCTTCAATGTCCCAGACAAAACTTCGATCAAGTTTGATCACATCAAAGGGCAATGTGCGCAGATAGCTCAGGCTTGAAAAACCGGTCCCGAAATCATCAAGTGCGATGCGCACACCAAGATCACGCAGTCGCTGTAATTTGGTGCGCATATCGTCGATATTGCGCATGAACAGGCTTTCGGTAACTTCGATTTCCAACCGGTCGGCAGCCACCCCCTTGTCAACGATAATGGCGCGAAGCTGTTCGGCAAAATCCATCGATCCATAGAACTGCTGAACTGATACATTCACCGCAAGGCGAAGGTTGTGTAACCCTTCCTGACGCCAGGCGACCAATTGCTGGCAGGCGGTGCGAATGACCCAGCGGCCCAGTTCGCCAATTACACCCATTTCCTCGGCGATCGGGATGAAGGTCGAGGGTGGAATGGTTTTGCCATCGGCCGTCGTCCAGCGCAGCAATGCCTCTACTCCGGCGATTTCACCGGTTTTTGCATCAAATTGCGGCTGATAGACAAGATGGAGTTCCTCATTGTCGATCGCGCGGCGCAAGGCGGTTTCAAGGGCAAGGTCCGCCCCCTTTTGACTGTGAAGATTGACGCTATAAAGCCCGACCCGGTTGCGCCCCTGTTCCTTGGCCTGAACCATTGCGAGTTCGGCACAGCGAATGATGTTGCTGGTGTCATTGGCATCTTCGGGGAAGGATGCAATGCCAATACTGGCTGAAAGATAGACGTCTTCGCCCTTGCGGGTCAGATGGGCTTCGCCAAGGCGCATCAGAAGACTTTCTGCGATCCCGACGGCTTCCTGTTCGGTGTTCACATTTGGCAGGATTGCGGCGAATTCG
>Ga0207828_100302_pt1 | contig 23453 bp, 21 predicted proteins | sample TtaePargueraPR_11_FD_187276 | JGI IMG/M metagenome (GOLD analysis project Ga0207828, IMG submission 187276) | Aerobic enrichment media microbial communities from Bioluminiscent Bay, La Parguera, Puerto Rico - Tt and P2 (3) (SPAdes) | ecosystem: Environmental > Aquatic > Marine > Unclassified ...
AATGGGCTCGATCTTCCAGTCCCTCGCACATTCCACCGGCATTCTTTATGAAAACGCCGTCAGCGCACAGCAGCAGATCGGCATCACCTCGCAGGCCGCCACCAATCAGGGCGTCATCCAGATCTATTCGGTCGATACGATGGCAGACTCGGTCGCGACCTCGAAGATTGCCAAAAGCGATGTTCCCGACAACATGCTTTCGCTTCTGACCGCCCTTCAGGCCGTCAAAAGCTGATACCAGGCACCCTGTATCCCCCACACAGGTCTTCCTCAAATCGGGCGGTTGCTTCCATCGGCGACCGCCCGATTTTTATTGGGAAACCGGGCTTTGACCCATCGAAGTTTTTCCGCGCTTTGTGTCACAACACCGGGCGCGCCGCGTCAAAAGTCTGACCGCAAGACATGCGGAAAGGGCCGGTCACGAGGGTCAACTTCCTTCCGGCACTTCTTTAGGCAACCAGGAGATACACAATGGCTGATAACACTCCGGTCAATGGCATGATTACCGACTCAGTCACCCAGGCCAATGTAAAGGTTCTGGGCGATGCGCCGGCAATGGCCATGGGCTCGCTTTACCAGTCGCTGGCGCATTCTCATGGCATTCTCTACGAGAACGCCGTCAGTACCCAGCAACAGGTCGGCATCTCTTCGCAGGCAGCCACCAATCAGGGCGTCATTCAGGTTTACTCTGTCGACACCATGGCTGGTGCCGTTGCGACGTCAAAGCTGGCCGCAAGCGACGTCCCCGACAACATGCTTTCGCTTTTGTCGGCTCTCAAGGCAACGACCGGAACGTCCGTGTCGTAATTCCATATTGGTTTCGCCGCCGAACCCGCCCGGCATGCGCAAGCTTGCCGGGCTTTTTCTTTCACAAACCTCAAAGCCCCGCGTCATACCGGTAAGTACAAATCAGGTCAGGCAAGGAGACGGACATGCCATCGACACCTTCAGCGCAAGACGGCAACAGTTCCCAGCAAACCCAACTCGCCGCCGAGGTCGAACCGCATCAATGTGCGGTTTCCGATCAGATCACGGACTGTGTCGCACTGACCAATGTCGCGACACTGGGTGCCGGACCGGGTTACGCCGCCTTGCAATCGATGCTGGGCCAGACCCAGTCCCAGAACATTCTGATGGCGAACATGGTGTCCGCCCAAAAGCAGAACGCCATGATCGGCATGACGACCATGACCCAAAGCGTTCTGCAATTGATGAATCGTCGTAACTATTAAGGATCACTGCGATGAGCACCCAAAACGAAGTCGACGAACAAATCACCGACAGCGTGACCCAGACCAACACCTCGGTCATTGCCAATGGTCCGGCAATCGGGGCGATGCAGTCCTATCTGTCACAGGCCCAGGCACAGGGCATCCTGTTTGCCAACATGGTCAATGAACAGCAGCAGCAATCGGTCGCAAGTCTGGCCACCACCATGGAATGCGCAAAGGCCACACTTTCGGTTCAGGACAACAAGCCAAATTTTTTTACGGCTCCGCAGGGTGGTACATCCAGGAAGAAAAAGGATCCCTCGCCGACCTAGACGGTTATGGCGGCGCGGAGGGTCTTGATGACGGATCGGACGACCCTGACGATGACGACGACGAAGATCAGGACGACGGTAAAAACAATCTGCCCTGGTATGGCAAGCTCGATCCGCGATTTATCGGCGACGGAACCGGCTTCAAGGAACATTTCGATTATGGCAGTTCCGGTTCCGGCGAAGAAGACGATGAAACGACAGAGGACGAACCATGAGCAACATCGTCAATCCACAAATCACCGATGCCGTTACCCAGACCAACGTAAAGGTGCTTGGTGAAAGTCCGGCACAGGCGGTTTCCATCGCATTGCAATCACATTCCCATGCCACGGGACTTGCCATGGAAAATGCCACACTCACCCAGGGCAACATGCAACAGGTCGTCAATACCGCCACATCAAAGCTTGTCGCCCTGATTACGGCACAGGCGGGTTAGGACACATTTTTCACGGGACGGTAAAAGGCCCGCGAAACAGATCACAAATCCCTGCAATACGCGTCTAAAGATGTGCGGTCATCCGGACCGCCTTTTCGGAGGATATCATGGCTATTCCAACCCCGGTGAACGGTCAGATTACCGATGCTGTTACACAAAGCTCGGTCAGCATTCTTGGATCCGCGCCCGCCAATGCGATGGGCTCGATCTATCAAAGTGCCGCACATTCGACATCCATCCTGTTCCAGAACGCGGTTCAGGCCCAGCAACAGGCATCGATCTGCTCGCAGGCCGCTACCAATCAGGGCGTGATGCAGCTTTATTCGGTCAATACCATGGCCGGAGCACAGGCCACCGCCAAGCTTGGCCGGTCTGACAATGCCGATACGCTTTTGACACTTCTGGTAATTTTGGCAGCAACCCGCCGCTAGGCATCTGACCTGCCCGGTCTTTCTGCGGCCAGGCAACGGTCCAAATATGAGGGCGTGACATGGCAGACAACACCCCTGTAAATGCACAAATCACGGACGCCGTGACCCAGACCAACGTCAAGGTTCTGGGCGAGGCACCGGCACAGGCCATGGGCCTTGTCTATCAGACGATGGCCCATTCCATCAGTCTGTCGATGCAAAACGCCATGCAAACCCAGGGCGGACTGCAACAGATTGGCAATGCCGTCACGTCAAGCGCATGCCGCATGATCCTTGACAGTACCGGCGGCGGCATGGGTGGCAAAGGCGGCGATAGCACGTCCTGAGCACCGATAGTTCTGATGCCAAGGCACTAAACACGGCAACGGCGCGTTTATACGCCCCGCGCACATATACCCCGCAAGAGGTCCATGATGGCAGATGATGACAACACCAATCCCGATGCATCCGGCAATGCCGATAACGCCGCCCCTTCGGAAAACGCCGAGGGCAGCGATCCTTCCGGCACCAAGGCGGCAGCAGGCGGTGCTGATGACAGCAAACCGTCCAGTGATGCAGACAGCGCAGGTGACAGCACCGGTGCGGCTGCCAACACATCAAGTCCGGCCAGCACCCCGCCCCTTAGCACCGCATTGAACCCGCAAATCGTCCAGGCGGTTGGAACCACCAATCACGCTGTCCTTAACGGGGCCATTCCGGGCGCAAATGGTGTTGCCTATCAAAAGGTCGCGCAGGCAGCTGCCTATGCCGTGCAGGATTCAACCGATTATCTGCGCAACATCATGTCGATGGCATCAGCCACCACCGGTGTCGCCATGCAACAGATGCTGGTCAAAAAAGAAGTCGACCCCTATGCCAACATCATCAAGGCCGCGACCCAGGCCGTAACCGATGCGCAAAAGACATTCGCAAGTGTGGGTGAGTCCGCCAGCAGCGTCGTAAAGGATTTTGACAGTCTGGCGTGAAGAGTAATCCGGATGTCACCGCAATCAAAAAGGCCGGTCCTTTTTTCAAGGAACCGGCCTTTTTGATTGTCGTTCTTCTGGCTTGATTAACCGGCCCGCATCAGTTCGATCCGGTGGCAAGCCTCGGAGAAGTCAGGGGCGAACAGTTTGACGCTGACTCCGGTTCCCTGAAGCTCATAGGCGCCCATTTCCTGCGTCGGGCAGGAAATGAAGCTTGCGACCGTCTGGCTGACCAGAACGCGTTTGCCAAGTTGCTTGGTCAATTGTTCAATCCGGGCGGCTTCGTTTGCGGCCTGCCCGACCACGGTAAAGTCGACACGCTCGGACACTCCGACATTACCGTAAATCACGTCGCCAACATGCATGCCAAGGCCATAGTCAAATGGCGGTTTGCCGGACTCTTCGCGCGTGGCATTCAGCGCATCAACATTAAGCTGCGCCTCGGCTGCGGCATAAAGAGCGGCAAGGCAGGCTTCTTCGAGATTGTTTTCGTCTTCGCCAATCGGGAAAATCGCAAGTGTCGCATCCCCGATATAGCGCAAAACCTGTCCACCATGCTTAAGCACAGCCCCCGCAGTGGCTGCAAAGAAATCATTCATTTCCCCAAGAAAGGCATCATCGCCAACATGGGTCGCAACCGATGTCGAATTGCGCATGTCCGAGAACCAGATCACCGCACGGGTCTTGGTACTGTCACCAAGCTTGATCTGGCCGTTGCGCACACGGCTCCCGGCGTCCGAGCCAAGATAGGTTTCGAGAATGGTACTGGTTTCTTCATGATTGATACGCATCTTGCACGACACGGCAAAACGGCGCTGAATACCCGAAAGGATCGCCAGATCCTCGTCCGAGAAACCGCTGGGACGACGGGTCAGATAGGTCATGAAAATGCGGTTGCTATCAAGCGTGCTGTCACGGTCGGTAACAAACGGGGTCATCAACGCATAATAGTCCGTCCCGCGGTTGCGGCGGAAACTTTCAAGAACCGGAAAATCGATCACCGCGCTTGGCCCGATCAGATGTCGGCGCATGAAACTGACATCATTATCGAGCATCCATTTCATCGGGCTTTCGGCCCAGTCCTGATCCTGATCGCCAACCCCCATATGAGTTGAACGTTCGACCTGCCCGCTTTCCTTGTTCCAGATATAGGAAACCCCTTCGTAAAGGGGATGAAGGGTCTTGAAGGCGACCATCACGCGGTCAATCGGGATGCCCGATGCAACAAGGCGGCTGACCATCCCTGACAGAAGTTCGCTGATATCGGTATCATCAAGCGCACATTCCATCAGCCAGTCATTGACAGAACGCACAAAGCCGCGCGCTGCCTGGGCATTGTTGGTGCCCGGTAGCGAGGTCACGACTGCTGAGTCCTGGCCGTTATTGTTCATTGTTCGCTCCGTCCATTTTCGCGTTTATTTTTGCATTGCATAGATAGAACAGCAATGCCAATTCGCAATTATTGATTTGGAAACAATCTATTTCCCGGCACACAAATGACCATTAGTCATTAAAAACGCAAGGGCAAGTTGTCAAAAATTCTTAACCTTATGATTTTGCTGAAAACTCACCAAAACCGGACGTAATCTACGCTTTGGTATCCAATCTTGCCGGTGGAAGGTATATCCGCGCCAAAAGCCCGCCTTTCGGGGACTCTTCAAGGTAAATCTCCCCGCCATGGGCACGAATGGCGGTGCGCGCGATGGCCATTCCAAGGCCGATACCCCCGGTGTCACGATTGCGTGATTCTTCAAGCCGGAAGAACGGTTCAAACACCTGTTCGCGTTTATCAACCGGAATCCCCGGCCCGTCATCGGCAATTTCAATCCACAAACCATCATCATCGGCGTCGCGCACATTCACCTCGACATGATCGCCAAACCGCAATGCATTGGATACCAGATTGCCAAAGGCCCGTTTGACCGAAAGCGGTCGACATGGATAAATCCGCGCGGCCCCGTCTCCGACAAAGGAAATCGGGCGACCGGTTTCCGCCAGATCCTCGACTGCGGATTCAACAAGGGCGGTGATGTTGATCTTGCGGGTATCTTCATTTGCCGTTTCTTCGCGGGCAAAGGCCATTGCCGCTTCGACCATCTGTTCCATTTCATCAAGCGTCTCGATGATCCGCGAACGGTTTTCGGGATCGTCGACAAATTCAGCCCGCAGACGAAGCGACGTGATCGGCGTGCGCAGATCATGGGAAATGGCAGCCAGCATCCGCGTGCGATCTTCGACAAACCGCTTAAGGCGTGCCGTCATGCGGTTAAAGGCCTTGGCTGCACGTCGAATTTCAATCGGGCCGGTTTCAGGTACCGGTTCGGGATAATCCCCGCGCCCGACCCGGTCGGCGGCATTGGCCAAAAGCCCCCATGATCGCGAGATGCGCCGCGTGATAAAGAATGTGATCACCGCAATCACCAGCGCGGACAAGGCAACGCGCAGCACATTGTCAAAGACAAACCATGGCGGCGGCATCACACCGCCAATCATTGCTTCGAGCCAGACTTGTGGCTGGACATCGGTGCTGTTGCGGTTCGAGGGTGCCTCCGCCGGACCATTACCATCAAATGATCCATCGCCCGGAATACCGCCCGAACCATCGCCAGATATCGGGATGATCGGAACAGCAATCTGCATCACAGGTGCGACATGGCAGTCAAAGCGCTCCATATAGCGGAATTCCCACGGTGCTGCGCGTTTATCATGGTCATCATCGTGTTTGTCGCGATCATCGTGATCAGACGTACGCTTTGAGCGTTCCTCGCGGTATTGGTCCAGAAAGGCGTCCTTGGCGTGTCGCAGGGATTTGCGTTCGGCCCAACAGTCATCTTCTGTCAGGATTTCCACCCGCGCAGAAATCCCGGGAACACTTCCTGCCCCGGACGTCAGAGCTTCGTTCAGTTTGCCTGTAAGCTTGTCAGAGATCTGCCCGTCCGAATGTGCGACTTCGGTCTTGTCGACCAGTCGCAAACGGGTTTGCGGTGACTGGGCGACACGCAGGACGTCGACCCAGTTATCCTGCGGTGTTGTCGTCAAAATACGTGAAATTGCCGCCACACGTGACAATGCATTTCCGCGCCGCTCGGAGGCCAGCGCATCACGGCGTTCATCGGCCAGCATCACGCCCAGCACAATATGGGTCAGGATAATTGCACCAAGCAGAAGACAGACAAGCTGCCCGGTAAGACTTTGAGGCCAAAGACGTTTGATCAGGCGGCGCTTGGTCATTGCTCGACCACCTCGCAGGTGAACATATATCCCCCGCCCCAGACAGTTTTGATCAGGGTCGGGTTTTTGACATCGGTTTCGATCTTTTTACGCAGACGGCTGACCTGGTTATCAATGCTGCGATCAAAGGGCACGGCTTCGCGTCCACGGGTAAGATCAAGCAACTGGTCACGGTTAAGCACCATGTTGGGATGTTCGACAAAGGCGCAAAGCAACCCGTATTCCCCGGCACTCAGCGGCAGGACCACATCATTGGCATCGCGCAATTCATGACGCGTGCGATCAAGTATCCATCGATCAAAATGGACTTCCCCACCGGGAAGCGGCCCCTTGCGCCCGACCGGAAGACTTTGCGCCCGGCGCAGCACCGCCTTGATCCGCGCCAGTAATTCGCGTGGATTAAACGGCTTTGCCAGATAATCGTCCGCCCCCATTTCCAGACCGATGATGCGATCCGTCTCCTCGCCAAGGGCGGTCAGCATGACAACCGGCACATCATAGTTCTCGCGCAGCCAGCGACACAAACTTAGCCCGTCTTCACCAGGCATCATCAGGTCAAGCACGATCAGATCAGGCGAGACGTCATCAGCCATCATCTTGCGCAATTCGCGACCATCAGACGCCAGTGACACACGATATTCATGCTGACGCAGATAGCGCCCCAGAAGATCGCGAATATCACGGTGGTCATCGACAACAAGAATATGGGGCTGGTCGCTCATTTGCGGTCCTGTCATTGGAACGGTCTGCTCAGTGTAACTTAGCGCGTTGGCATTTGGGGCAAAAACGGCAATTTGTATCAAATTGTCGCATTTCGGGCTTTTGGCAAATCTTGCGACCAATTTGCCGGTTCTTCGGGATCATTTCGCGACAATCATCGGCGATAACAGACCTCAACAAGCGATCCCCCCAACCGTAAGAGGTTTACGATGAAGCCCACCAATAAAATCAAGATTGCAGCTGCCCTGTTTGCATCAACCCTGATTGCGACCCCGATTGCAGTAGCCTATGCATCACCTGGCGATCGTGGCGCACCAAGTGAATGGGCGATGTTTGGCGGCGACCATCATCGTGGTGACAAATCCGGCGGTGAATGTGCTGAGCGTGGCAAGCGTGGCGAACATGGCAAAGGCGGCATGTTTGGCAGCCAAACCCGCGAACGTGCAACCCCGCTGACCCCGGCCGAGGCCCGCATTCTGGTCGACGCCATGCTTCTGAAATCCAGCTCGGCTGATCTCAAGACCGGAGATGCCCTTGCGGCAGAAGAACCGGGCAAGATCGACGTCCTTCTGGTCAATGCCGAGGGCGACGTTGTTGAAGTCATCTCATTTGATGCCAAATCCGGCCGCATGGACCGCGAGGAACGTCGTGACTTGCGAAAACTGATGCCACGCCCGGATAAGGCAGAACGCTACAGCCAAAAATTCACCGCCGATCAGATGAACCTTCTGGCCAATGCCATGGTCATCCGGTTTGGCAATGGTGAACTTAAACTCGACAAACTGGCAGAAACCCCGCGTGGCACCTATACCGCGACGGTTACCAATCAGGCGGGTGACATTGTCCGTGAAATGGAACTCAGCAGCGTGACCGGCCGCCCGATCAGCTAAGATCAGCCGAAACGAACCCCTGACACAATCTCCACCCCGGTCCGGGGGCTTCATTCCCAACCGATACCCCGGACACTCCCCAGTGCCTCCAAGGTTTCCCCCTTGGAGGCACTTCTTATGTGTCGTTGATTTTTCATGTTTTTTTGGTTTGACGACCACAATCCTGATCATCATTCTTGGCGATTAAAAACTGCGCCCCGAAAGAAAAACAATGACGAACATGACCGCCCCAAACGACAGCCCAAGACCGGCCACCCTTGATGACATCCCCGCCCTGACACAGCTTTGGCAGGATACCGGCCTTTATCGTCCCTATAATCCGCCCGCGTGGGATATCGGCTTTGCGGTCAATGCGACCGATGCGACCCTTCTTGTCTGGGAAGATAACAGCGATAACATTATCGGATCCGTAATGGCCGGTCACGATGGCCACCGCGGATGGGTCTATTATCTGGCGGTTGCTCCGACGCTTCAGAAATCCGGGCTTGGTCGCAGACTTATGGACATTGCCGAAAGCTGGTTACGCGATCAGGGTGTCTGGCGCATGCAATTGATGGTGCGCTCGGAAAATAGCAAGACACAGGATTTCTATCGCCATCTTGGCTATCGCGCGCTGGATGTCACCGTGATGCAGAAGGATATCGACACTCCCCCGCTTGAACGTCAAACCTCCTAGGACGATCAGGACCCGGTGGCAGCATCGGCAACGGTTTGCATGTCCTGACCGTTGTCCGATGGCGCCTTGTCATCAATCACGGCAATCGTCGCGTGGGCAATGCGACGCGCACGCTCAAACAACCGATAGATGCGTTCAACCAGCGCCACATTGATGCGATAGCACCGGATATCCACATCACGCGGACCGATGGCATCGCTGATCCGGCGCAATGTCAGCTCCATCTTGTCGGTGAATTCGGCCTTGCGTGCCAGAACGGCCATGGCCGTTTCGCGATCTTCGCTTGAATAGGCGGTAAGTGCCTGTTTGAGACAATCCTCGCCAATCTGAAACAGCTCGGCCAGCTGGGTGCGCCGTTCCTGGGACGGGATTTGCCCGATATCCATCAGCTCCGAGACCATATCCACCATTTCCTCGGCAACAAGATCCCCCACCGCTTCAAGGTGGTTGCTGACTTCAAGTTCGTTTTGCAGCCTTCTTTGTTCCGAAGGCAAAAGCTCTGACCGGCGGACCTTGCTGGCAAACAGTGCAATCGCGTCCTGAAGACTATCGACACCGTCATCAAGCTCGGCAATGTGTTGCAGTCTGGTACTGGTCGGCTTCCCCAGATTTTCGCGACCGCGACGCACAACATCAGTCACGATATCCCCCATGTGGATGACCTCGTTGCGCAGAAGCGCAATTGCCGCTGCGGGCGTGTCGGTCACTTCATGCATCAGATATTTCGGGCTGGGATCAAGCGGCGGGTCAATGACGGTTTCAAGCGGCACCAGCTTTTCGATCAGCCGGGCAATCCACGGCACGAAACCGATCATCAGGATCACATTGGCAATGTTGAAAATGCTGTGTGCATTGGCAATTTCGCGCGCAATATCGGTACTGCCGCCATTGGTCACATACGTGATGTCAGACACAAATTCCGACAATTGCGAAATAAACGGAAGCCACAACAACACACCGCCAATGTTAAACAGCACATGTCCAATCGCGGTCCGCAAGGCATCCCGGCCCTTGCCGATTGTCACCAGAAGGGCGGTAAAGCAGGTCCCGATATTGGCTCCGAAAATCAGGGCTATCCCGCCATCAAGACTGACAAGGCCCTGCCCGGCCAGAACAATGACAATCCCCGTTGTCGCGGCACTCGATTGCACAAGGGCGGTAAAAACGGCGGCAACAATGATGGCAAGTACGGGGTTTTGCATCTGGGCCATCAGATCGATAAAGGGCGGATAGGTGCGCAGTGGTTCCATCGCGTCGCTCATCATGCCCATGCCAAAGAACAGCATCCCCATGCCAAGGATCGCCTTCCCGGCAAGGGCAACACGCTTGCGTGTTCCCATCATGGTCATGGCAAAACCGATCGCGATCACCAACGGCGCGATGGCCTCGACCTTGAATGCGATGATCTGAGCGGTCAGGGTACTGCCGACATTGGCCCCCATGATCACAGCAATTGACTGGGCAAAGGGCATCAACCCCGCCGACACAAAGCCGACCACCAGAACCGTCGTGACACTGGAAGACTGCACAAGCCCGGTCACCAGCGCACCCGAGATCGCCGCCATAAAACGGTTGCGCGTCATTTTTGACAGGATGAAGCGCAGCTTTGCACCGGCAAGGGTCTTAAGCGCACTTGCCAGATGATCCATCCCATAAAGGAAAAGTGCAAGACCCCCGACAAGTCCGACCGCCATCCAGCCCGCTTGCAACGTTCCCCCGTCCTCGGCTGCCTGTGCAGTCGAAAGATCAAGAACGAAGAAGGACAGACTTAACAGCAATAGGCGAAGGAACCCGGACATTCAAAACCCGCCGCAATCAAGGACAACCAGCCCACAAGCATTACTACAGCCCGCAATAATTGTCAGGATTTTCAGAAACCTAGGCACACACATTTCGCAAGACATCCGGACGCATAAAACAACAGGGGCAGCGCACGATATGGATCGGTGCACTGCCCCTGTTCTAAATTTTCAACCTGTCTGACGACAGATATCGCATCTATTGCGCGGCGATCACGCGTTCTGACTGCTTTTCCTGTGCCAGACGGGTTTCAAGTGCAGCAATCTGTTCCGCACTCAGACGCAGGCCAAGCTTGGAACGTCGCCAGATCAGGTCATCAATCTTGCGAACCCATTCATGATCAATCAGATAGCGCAGTTCCGCTTCATAAAGGTCATGACCATAGCATGTGCCAAGGTCGGTCATTTTCGATGCGGTTCCGACAATCAGTTCAATCCGGGTGCCATAGGCACGCAGCAACCGTTTCAGCAACCCGCGATCCATCCAGCCATATTGACCAGCATAAAGCGCAAGCGCCTCGTCATAGGATGCATTGGGGAAATCGCCACCGGGCAGGGTTTCACGTGCGGTCCATGGCGCATCGCGGGTGCCAAGCTGCTTGGTGATGATCTGAAGCGCATGTTCCGCCAGCTTGCGATAGGTGGTGATTTTCCCGCCAAACACATGCAGTGCCGGGGCAACCCCGTCATTGGCTTCAAGTTTAAGGGTATAATCACGCGAAACCTTTGATGCATTTTCGCTTTCGCCATTTCCGGCATAAAGCGGACGCACACCGGAATAGGTCCAGACGACATCGTCGGACGATATCTGTTTTTTGAAGTAACCGCTGGCAAGCTTGCACAGATAATCGATTTCGGTCTGATCGATTTTGACCTTGGCCGGGTCACCGGCGAAATCAACATCGGTGGTTCCGATCAGGGTAAAATCATCCTGATAGGGAATGGCAAAGACGATGCGCCCATCGCCATTCTGGAAGATATAGCAATAGTCATGGTCAAACAGCTTGGGCACGACAATGTGGCTGCCCTTGACCAGACGAATATCGGCCTTGGTATCAGATTGCACCACACCGTTTTCCGGATTGATCAGATCAGCACACCAGGGCCCCGCCGCATTGACCAGCATCCGGCCCGACACCTGCCGTTCTGCGCCGGTTTCCTCGTCGCGCAGGGCAACCTGCCACTGATCTTTGATGCGCTTGGCACCGACACATTTTGTGCGCGTCAGGATTTCCGCGCCAAAGCCGTTGGCATCAATGGCATTAAGCACCACCAGACGCGCATCATCGACCCAGCAATCGGAATAGACAAAGCCCTTTGTCACGCCATCACGAAGCGGCGCACCCGATACATGCTTGGCAAATGAAATGCCCTCGGAGGCCGGAAGTTTTTTGCGGCCACCAAGATGATCATAAAGAAACAGTCCAAGACGGATCATCCATGCCGGGCGCAAATCCTTGCGGTGCGGCAACACAAAGCGCAGCGGCCAGATGATATGCGGCGCATTGCCAAGCAACACTTCACGTTCGGTCAAAGCTTCGCGTACCAGCCGGAATTCATAATGTTCCAGATAGCGCAAACCACCATGGATCAGCTTGGTACTGGCTGACGAGGTTGCGCTGGCCAGATCATCCTTTTCACAGAGCAGGACCTTAAGGCCGCGCCCCGCCGCATCACGGGCAATGCCGGCACCGTTAATGCCACCACCAATAATGATCAGATCGTAATGTGCAGTCGTCGCCATGCGGGGCCTCTTTCAGCCAAAGGAATCTCTCTTTGACCTCAAAATAGTTCATTTTCGAAAATTTTCAAGTTTCGAATTGTGACATTTATTCGACACAGCCATGCCTCCATTGCATACGCCAACAGCCAGACGCAGGTCAGACAGCCTGAAAATTTTGAAAAGTTCATTTTTGAAATAAATTGAAAAACCCCGCCTGATATTCAGGCGGGGCGTTCATGGATGCAATGAAATTGGAATGTCGGGTTTGTCAGCCCGTCAGGCCAGCCAGCGTTTCTGCCAGTCCGAGAGCATGGAAATCGTCCAGAGCTGATGACCCCAGTTGCGCTTGCCGCTCATATGTTCGTTCTGCAGCTTTTCGATCTGACGGCGGTCCAGACCAAAGTCCTGATAAAGTGCGTCATTGGCCAGAAGATCGCCCATCCATTCACGCAGCGGCCCGCGCAGCCATTGCGCCAAAGGCACGCCAAAACCGGTTTTCGGGCGATCAATCATTTCGCGCGGCACATATTTATACAGGATCTGGCGCAGGGCATATTTGCCGGTCGTCCCATTCATCTTGAGCCGTGCGGGAAGACGCCAGCCAAATTCGATCACGCGATGATCGATAAACGGCACCCGGACCTCAAGCGAATTGGCCATCGATGCACGGTCAACCTTGGTCAGAACATCATCCACCATATACATCATCGTATCCATGATTTGCATGGACGAGACATAGTCAAGATTGCGGTTCCGACAGAACATCTCGCCCGGAACGCGGAATTTCTTGCGCGAGGAGCGGCTGCCCAGAAGCTTGTCGCTATCAAACAGCGACAGCAGCGCATGATACCGATCCAGATCATCCCTGATCGCCAGAAGCGGGGCAGCCTTATGGATTTTATCGCCAATCGCACTGGTCGAAAGCTTGCCCGGAACCAGCCCGACAAGATTGTCCCATTGCTCTGGTGACAGCATGGTCAGACCACGCGACACAAGTGACGCGCCAAACGGAATACTGCTTGCTGCGGCACTCAGCTGCTTGGCCCAAAGATAACGGGTATAGCCGCCAAATGTTTCATCCCCGCCATCACCGGAAAGCGCAACCGTGACTTCCTTGCGGGTCAGGGCCGAAATCAGATAGGTCGGAATGGCCGAGCTGTCAAAGAACGGCTCGTCATAGGTTTCCGAAAGCTTCGGCACCAGATCAAGCGCATCCTTGGGCGTAACATAAAGTTCGGTATGATCGGTTTTAAGATGGCGCGCCACTTCACCGGCAAAAGCCGCCTCGTTAAAGGCTTCGTCTTCGAACCCGACCGAAAATGTTTTGACCGGACGATCCGAAACCGACTGCATCAGGGCAACAATGGTCGATGAATCAATCCCGCCCGACAGAAATGCGCCCAGCGGTACATCGGCAACCATGCGGCGCTGAACAGCATCGCGGAGCAAATCTTCAAGCGCATCAATCGCGCTTTGATCATCGCCGCTCCATGCATGTTTTTGCCCGTTGAGGACCGCATCCTCAACCGACCAATAGGCCGTCTCGGTTGCCTGATCGTGCGAGGTTACCTCAAGAATATGACCGGGCTTGAGCATCTTGGCATGCGCATAGATCGAAAGCCCCGATGGCACATAGCCAAAGCGAAGATAGGCCTCAAGACCAGCCTGATTGACTTCGCGTGAAATGGCACCACCGGCCAGAAGCGCTTTGACTTCGGATGCAAAGCCGATATTGCCCTCATAGCGCGACCAGTAAAGCGGCTTGATGCCAAGACGGTCACGCACAAGCGTCAGTTTCTTTGCTTCCTTGTCCCACAGGGCAATCGCAAACATGCCGATCAGGCGCTTGATCGTATCGCGCACGCCCCAATGGGCAATGCATTCAAGGATGACTTCGGTGTCGGAATGCCCGCGCCAGGCAACATTGATATTGGCCGCAGCCAGCTTCTCGCGAAGTTCCGGCGCGTTATAGATCTCGCCATTATAGACCATGACATAACGGCCATTGGCCGAATGCATCGGCTGTTTACCGGCATCAGAAAGATCAATGATCGCAAGGCGGCGCTGGCCAAGAGCCAGACCATTATCGGAATCAACCCAGACATCGCCGCCATCAGGGCCGCGATGATGCAGTGCCGCATTCATGCGCGATACGGCATCGCCCAATCCGCTTGCGTCACTTTGTCCAGACAGCCATAAACCGGCAATTCCACACATAAAATAATCCTGTAAAACCCTGCCGTTACTTAAAACAATAACGGCACATTCTACAATGAAAACATTCTGCAAACCCGATGCTGCACACATAAAAATGCCCGGATGAGGCAATCCGGGCAATCTGGCAGGTCGGCATTCGGATCAATCACACCTGAAACGCACCAAAGCCGCCCTGCAAAAGGATAAGGGCAGGCTCTTTGGACGAGACATAAGCGACCAAAGGGGTATGACGCGGCAAGTCAGCGCCTCTCGATTCCCAGTCGGGCCATCCGGCGATAGAGCGTGTTGCGCCCGATACCAAGTGCCTTGGCCGTGTTGCTGATATGCCAGTGATGATCGTCCAGAAGCTGGCGCAGCGCGCCTTCTTCAGCCCGTTCAATCGTATCGCGTGCCGATGTCGCGGGTTTGATTGTCTCGATGCGGAAATCGTCCGGAAGATGATCGCCTTCGATCACACCGTTCTCGGCAAAGACACTGGCATATTGCAACACATTGATCAGTTCGCGCACATTGCCCGGCCATTGATGACGGGTCAAAAGTCTGATCACTTCATCACTGCATTCGACATAATCATTCGACAAAGCAGCCAACAACCGCCCGATCACATCGACAATATCACTGCGTTCGCGCAAGGGCGGAACAGCAAGACGCGCGCCCTTGATCCGATATAGCAAATCTTCGCGGAACTTGCCATCCGCTACCGCCTGATTGAGATCGACATTGCTTGCACAGATCAGGCGGAAATCGACCGGTACCGACTTGGTACTGCCAAGCGGTTCGACCTTGCGGCTTTCAAGAACACGCAACAGCCGTCCCTGTGCGGCAAGCGGCATATCGCCGATCTCATCAAGAAACAGCGTGCCGCCATTGGCCTCGCGGATGCGCCCGCCAAATCCGTCTCTTGCTGCCCCGGTAAAGGCCCCACCAGCATGGCCAAACAGTTCGTTTTCAATCAATCCTTCGGGCAGGGCCGCGCAATTGATCGCAACAAAGTTTCTGGATTTTCCAAGGGTTGCTTCATGGATATGACGCGCCAGATATTCCTTGCCACTGCCGGTTTCACCCGACATCAGGATATTGATATCGCGCGCATGCAGACGCGTTCCGATATCGTAAATCCGGCGCAATGCCGGATCACGATCCGCAATCTGCGCAATCTTCGTTGCAGGTGCGGGCGTTCTGCTGGCAATCGGGGTAGATCGCCCGACATAGTGACGGCGCATCCGTTCAGGCATCGTCACAGAGCCAAACAGAACCCCGCCCCCGGCAATATTAAGCGCCATGGCCGATGAATTCCCGCCGTCCTGTGCGGTGAATTTCGACAACAGGGCATCGACATCCATCTCGAACATATCGGCGATGTCAGTAGAATTGTTGGCTGCGGCAAGAATGCGGCGCGCTGTTGACGTCGCCCCGTTGATCTTGCCATCCGGGGCGATTGAAATCATCGCATCGCGGGTCGATCCGACATGCCGGGCTTCGGGGTGAAGATGAAGGATCACATCGCCAGCCCGTTCGTCAAAAAACAGGATGCGTTCAAGTGCATCGGCGTAATCAGCCACCATGCCGCGCACGCGCAGGCAATCGGTGCGTTTGATATCATCGCGCACAGCCGATACATCAAGCACCGAGCACACCTTGCCATCGGGATCAAAGACCGGGGCAGCTGTGCAGGTCAGCACGGAATGCTGGGACAGGAAATGTTCATCCTTATGGATGGTGATCGGGCGTCCTTCAACAATACAGGTGCCAATGCCGTTCGTACCTTCACGTTCCTCGCTCCAGACAGCGCCGGGCAACAGGCCGTTGGTCCGAAATGATGGCAACAGGGAATGGGCGGCAACACTGTCAAGGATCACGCCGCTATTATCGGTCAGAAACACCGCATAACCCGACGCATCAATCTTGCGATAAAGGGTCCGGACGAGATCATGGGCATGGTGATAAAGCCGCCCGTTGCGATCACGCAATTGACGGGTCTGGCTTTCGGGCATGACTTCGGGACGGCGCAAGGTGTCATGAGCCAGACCAAAGCGTTCTTCACACCGTTGCCAGCTTTCAAGCACCGCACGATTTTGCGCACCACCGCTAAGTTGCAATGCTGCTTCTATCCGTCCGCCGGGAAGGTTTCCTGACATAGACGCTATCTCCCTTGTGTCGGTGTTTTACCCGGAATTTTCCGGTGGCGCGGCTTGTGCCGCATCCGATCACAATGGCAATCGTACCATATCGGGGGCCCTTCACGCCAAACAGTTTCGCGGCAAAAAATCCGTTCAATCCGGACTGTTCCATTTTTGGAACAATTTGCGCCGTCTGTATCGGACTGTTCGCCGTCCGTCTTTGCCTGTCGGCCTTTTCAGCATCCCGGTAACCGCATGAAAACCGGTCATTTTTCGCCCCTGCCCTTAAACGTGATCAAAGTGGCATGACCTTTGCGGATAAGGCACCGTCACAATCAAAAAGCGGGCGAAAAAATCGCCTGTCGATCTCGGAGGAACCAAAATGATCTACAAGAATCCAAATGACGCCGGCAGTCCGGTAAGCTTCAAGGGCCGTTACGAGAACTTCATCGGCGGCGAATGGGTCGCTCCGTCCAAGGGCCAGTATTTCGAAAATGTCTCGCCGGTGAATGGCAAACCATTCTGCGAGGTCGCCCGTTCATCAAGCGAAGATATCGAAAAGGCACTTGATGCTGCCCATGCTGCTTTCCCGGCCTGGGGCAAAACATCGGTGACCGAGCGTGCCAACATGCTCAACAAGATCGCTGATCGCATGGAAGCCAATCTGGAAATGCTGGCTGTTGCCGAAACTTGGGACAATGGCAAGGCCGTGCGCGAAACGCTGGCCGCTGACATTCCGCTGGCGATCGATCATTTCCGCTATTTTGCTGGTGCCATTCGCGCACAGGAAGGGTCGCTTGGCGAAATTGACGACAATACGGTCGCCTATCACTTCCACGAACCACTTGGTGTGGTTGGCCAGATCATTCCGTGGAACTTCCCGATCCTGATGGCGGTCTGGAAACTGGCACCGGCCCTTGCCGCAGGCAACTGCATTGTTCTGAAACCGGCCGAACAGACCCCGGCTTCGATCTGCGTCCTTCTGGAACTGATTTCCGATCTGATCCCGGCAGGTGTCGTCAACGTCGTGCAGGGCTTTGGTGTCGAAGCCGGCAAGCCGCTGGCACAAAGCAACCGCGTGGCCAAAGTCGCCTTTACCGGTGAAACCACCACCGGTCGTCTGATCATGCAATACGCATCGGAAAACATCATTCCGGTGACGCTTGAGCTTGGTGGCAAGTCACCGAACATCTTCTTTGAAGACATCATGGCAGCAGATGACGATTTCCGTCAGAAAGCCGCCGAAGGCATGGCCATGTTTGCCCTTAATCAGGGCGAAGTTTGCACCTGCCCGTCGCGCGCCATCATTCAGGAAAGCATCTATGACAAATTCATGGATAGCGTTCTGTCGCGTGTTGCAAACATCAAACAGGGCAACCCGCTTGATACCGACACCATGATGGGTGCACAGGCCTCGACCGAGCAGATGGAAAAGATCATGTCCTATCTCGATATCGGCAAACAGGAAGGTGCAGAAGTCCTCTGTGGTGGCGACAAGGCGGATCTGGGCGGCGACCTTGCGGGCGGCTTCTATATCCAGCCGACCATCTTCAAGGGTCACAACCGCATGCGCATCTTCCAGGAGGAAATCTTTGGTCCGGTTGTTTCGGCAACCACCTTCAAGGACGATGCCGAAGCCCTTCATATCGCCAATGACACGCTGTATGGCCTGGGTGCCGGTGTCTGGACGCGTGACGCCAACCGTTCGTACCGCTTTGGCCGTGATATCAAGGCCGGTCGTGTCTGGACCAACTGCTATCACCTCTATCCGGCCCACGCGGCCTTTGGTGGTTACAAGCAGTCGGGCATCGGTCGTGAAAACCACAAGATGATGCTCAACCATTATCAGCAGACCAAGAACCTTCTGGTTTCCTACGATCCGAAACCGATGGGCTTCTTCTGATCGCGCAATGACCGTGACCGGGCGCATCTCCTCCCGGATGCGTCCGGTCGCCTTTCGCGAAAAGGAGGCAGAATATGACCGGATCAGAAACCGTTCCAGTCAGGGTTACCGCCACAGATGCGGCGATTGAACTGATCAGGAAGCTTAAATCGATCCACGGGCCGGTGATGTTTCATCAGTCGGGCGGGTGTTGTGATGGCAGCGCGCCGATGTGCTTTCCCGCTGGCGAGTTCAAAACCGGTGATCAGGATGTGTTGCTGGGCGAAATTGAAGGCAGTCCGTTTTTCATCGGGCGGGCGCAATTTGAATATTGGCAGCATACCCAGCTGATCATTGATGTCGTCAATGGTCGCGGCGGAATGTTTTCGCTTGAAGGGCCCGAGGGCAAACGCTTTCTGACCCGATCCCGGATTTTCAGTGACGATGAATGGAATATCCTGAAGAAGGCGGAGGAAAAGAAACCGATCATCTCCGACATCTAGGTTTCACAGGCTTCAGCTGTTACCCGTGGCGTTTCGTTCCGGGCGTCATCCCCCATGATGTCTTCTCCCCGAAACGCCAGAAGGTGCTGATGGCACTGCAAATCTTTCCGTGGCTTCTTCTTCCTGGCCCGCTGCCTCCCCCATTCAGGTGGCGGGCTTTTTTTTATGCAGTACCCAGAACCACAATCACAAGCCCGCTTAGCATGCACAGAAACATCAGCGACAACAACGCTGCGACAACCACCCGCCCGCCGACATGCATGACATTGCGGATATCAACACTTAATCCCAATGCCGCCATGGCAAGGATGGTCAGGAAGGACGCCGCAGTTTTCATCGAGCCCAGCGCAAATTCCGGCAAAAGCCCGAATGACCGTGCAATCATCATGACGATAAATCCGATGATGAACCAGGGCACTACCTGCGAAATCGGAAGTCGGGTTTCACGTGCCCGCCCGCCAAGCAGTGCGAGGGTAAAGATCACCGGCCCCAGCATCAAAACCCGGATCAGCTTGACCAGCGTCCCGACCTGAACGGCAAGCGCCCCTGCCGGGGCGGTTGCGGCAAGAACCTGTGGCACCGCATAAACGGTAAGACCCGAAAAAATGCCATACTGGGTAGCGGACAAGCCAAGCCCGGCATGAAGCAGCGGCAGGACAAACACAAACAGCACGCCAAGTACCGCCGTAAAGGAAATTGAGGCCGCCACATCATCGGACCGGGCCTCGATCACCGGAGCGGTCGCAGCTATCGCCGAATTGCCGCAAATCGAGTTTCCACAGGCCACCAGCGTTGAAAGATGCTCTGACAATCCCAAGGCCCGACCGATATGATAGCTGACAAACAGGCTGATACAGACCACAGCCACGATGGCAACCACCAGCCCGCCCCCCGCAGATCCGATGGCCTGCGCACTGATCGACCCGCCCAGCAAAACAATCGCGATCTCAAGCACTGTCTTGCCGCAGAACCGCACACCGGCAAAATAACGCGGGGCCAACCCAAACACCGATCGCACCACCACCCCGATCAGAATAGCAAAGACCAGACTTTCCACCCAGCCACGCCCGAAAAACACGCGCTCGGCATGTTCGGCAAGCTTGGCAGCCAGTGCGACAAGCAATGTCACGGCAAGGCCTGGCAGGATCGGTTTGATGCGGGCGTTAAAAAACATGATTTTCCTGTGCTTTGATCACATCGGGAAAATCTCACGCCAGACCATTTACTTCCATCTAATAAAAACTCATATTTCATTCGATTAAATCGAACGATTGAGCTTTGCCATGATGACGCTTGAACAATTGCAGATCTTTGTTGCTGTCGCCGAACGCGAACATCTGACCCGCGCGGCCGAGGCAATTGGTCTGACTCCCTCGGCGGTCAGCTCGGCGATCAAGAACCTTGAAGGTTTTTATGGTGTGGCGCTGTTTAACCGGGTCGGACGGCGGATCGAACTGACCCAGACCGGGCGCTTGTTCCTTGATGAAGCCAAATCAACACTGGCCCGCGCACGTGCTGCCGAACTGACACTGGCCGAGCTTGGCGGGATGCAGCGCGGGGATTTGAATGTTTATGCCAGTCAAACGATTGCCAGTTACTGGCTGCCACCGTTCCTGATGAAGTTCCATGATCAATATCCCGGCATTGAAATCCATCTGACCATTGGCAACACCAAGACCGTATCTGATGCGGTACGCGGCGGGGCGGCCGACATCGGCTTTATCGAAGGCGACATTGACGAACCTGCCCTTGCCAAACGCGAAGTTGCCGAAGATGCGCTGGTGATTGTGGTCGGCCCCAAGCATCCCTGGGCCGATGGCAGGCCCTTGACCGCACAGGCCCTTGTCACCCAGACCAACTGGATCCTGCGCGAAGCCGGATCGGGCACCAGATCGGAATTCGAAAATGCATTACGCGACCTTGGTGTTGACCCGGCACGGCTTAAAACCGCCCTCGTCCTGCCCAGCAACGAGGCCGTCATTACCGCCGTTGAAACCGGACTGGCGGCCACCGCCGTTTCGCAATTCGCCGTCAGCTCCCTGATCGCCCAAGGCCGACTGGCCCGTGCAAGCTTCCCGATCCCGCCCCGCAAATTCATGGTCTTGCGTCACAAGGAACGCCAGCAAACCCAAAGTTCGCTGGCGCTGGAGAAGTTGTGCCTTGACCAACGACATTAAGCCGCATTCAACGCGTATTTGGAAATTTTCCAAATGTAAATTGCGAATGCGCAATGCAGCATTTCGGACAAGCTTCTATCGAAAAGCTTACACAGAGCGGCCCCTGATCGTCGGCTTTCTCCACAATCAGGTCAATCAATGAACGACTTCGCAACGCAGCGAAAAGCGTGGCCGAACAGGAAGGCTTTGCCTGATAGAAGGACCAACGCCAATGCTTGATGCAGAAATATTGGCACGCATACAGTTTGCCTTTACCGTTTCATTCCACATCATTTTCCCGTCATTTACCATCGGGCTTGCGAGCTTCCTGTTCGTGCTTGAAGCGCAGTGGCTGCGCACCCGTGATGACACCTATCTTGCGCTGTACAAATTCTGGCTCAAGATCTTTGCGCTGGCCTTTGGCATGGGTGTGGTTTCCGGGATTGTGATGTCCTATCAGTTTGGCACCAACTGGGGGCCGTTTTCGGAATTTACCGGCGGCGTCATTGGCCCGTTGATGGCCTATGAGGTTCTTAGTGCCTTTTTCCTGGAGGCAGGTTTTCTTGGCATCATGCTGTTTGGTCTGAACCGGGTCGGACCAAAACTTCACTTCCTTGCCACCACCATGGTTGCCGTCGGCACGCTTTTCTCGGCCTTCTGGATTTTGTCAGCCAATAGCTGGATGCAGACGCCTGATGGCTTTGTCATCGAAAATGGTCGGGCGGTTGTCACCAGCTGGATTGATGCGATCTTTAACCCAAGCTTCCCCTATCGCCTTGTTCACATGGTTCTGGCGGCTTATCTGACCACCGCCTTTGTGGTGGGTGCGGTTGGTGCATGGCATTTGCTGCGTGATCGGGAAAACCGGGCGGCACGGATCATGTTTTCCATGGCCATGTGGATGGCGGCCATTGTTGCCCCGATCCAGATCGTGGCAGGCGATATGCACGGGCTCAATACCCTTGAACATCAACCGGCCAAGGTCGCGGCAATGGAAGGCCATTTTGAAACGCAAAATGGCGCGCCACTGATCCTGTTTGGCCTGCCCGATATGAAGGCCGAAGAAACCCGGTACGCGATTGAAATTCCCAAGCTTGGTTCGATGATCCTGACCCATGACTGGGATGGCAAGATCACAGGGCTTAAGGATTTCGCACCGGAAGATCGCCCGAATGCCACCATCGTCTTCTGGACCTTCCGCATCATGGTCGGTGTTGGCGTCCTGATGGCATTGCTTGGTATCGCAAGCCTGATCGCCCGGTTCCGGCACAAGCTTTATGACTGCAAATATCTGCATCGCTTTGCCCTGATCATGGGACCAAGCGGCTTTGTCGCCATTCTGGCGGGCTGGTTCACCACCGAAATCGGACGCCAGCCATGGGTGGTGTATGGATTTATGCGCACATCAGAAGCAGGCTCGCCGGTCACCGCCACCGCAATTGCCGGATCGCTTCTGGCCTTTGTCGTGGTCTATTCAATCGTGTTCGGGGTTGGCACGGCCTATATCATCCGCGCCATGAACCATGATCCGCGCAAGGCGCATGTCCCGAGCGGTGAATTCCTTCGTGCCGGTGGCCGCCAGCTGGCCGCACATAACAATCCGCAGGCAGGAGAATGATCATGGATTATCAACTGATCTGGGTTCTTTTGATCGCGGTTGCGGTCTTTGCCTATGTCACACTCGATGGCTTTGATCTGGGCATCGGCATTCTGTTTCCCTTCATCAAGGATCCGGTTAAACGCGGACGCATGATGAATACGGTTGCGCCGATCTGGGATGGCAATGAAACCTGGCTGGTGCTGGGCGGCGGCGGGCTTTATGCCGCCTTCCCCAAAGCCTATTCCCTGCTGATGACGGCCTTTTACATTCCGGTTTTTGTCATGCTGCTTGCCCTTGTGTTTCGCGGCGTGGCGTTCGAGTTCCGGTTCAAAAGCCAGAACCATCAGAAACATTGGGACATCGCATTTTCTGCCGGATCAATCATTGCAAGCGCCATGCAGGGCGCGATGCTGGGCGCTTTTATCGAAGGCATTGCCGTTGAAAATGGCCGCTTTGTCGGTGGCGCATTTGACTGGCTCAGTCCGTTTTCATTCTTCTGCGCCACGGCGGTTATTGTCGGCTATGCCCTGCTTGGCACCGGCTGGCTGATCATGAAGATGG
>Ga0207828_100303_pt1 | contig 23321 bp, 21 predicted proteins | sample TtaePargueraPR_11_FD_187276 | JGI IMG/M metagenome (GOLD analysis project Ga0207828, IMG submission 187276) | Aerobic enrichment media microbial communities from Bioluminiscent Bay, La Parguera, Puerto Rico - Tt and P2 (3) (SPAdes) | ecosystem: Environmental > Aquatic > Marine > Unclassified ...
GAAGCCGCGCTCCTTCTCGCCGCGCTCCTCTTCGGCGCCAACATCATGCTCATCGCGCAGATGTATCACCTGCCGAGCGATTATACGGGCGGCCTCCTCGCCTGGAGCGCGGGCACATTGGCGCTCGCCTGGGCCGCCAAATCCCGCGCCGTTCTGGCGGCAAGTTTCGTCCTGCTCTTCATCTGGACGGCCACAGCCACCTTCGACGCGGAAATCAGTCCGCACTGGACCTATGCCCCTTTCTGGGCCGTAGCAACGCTGCTGGCCGTGCGTCTGCAATGGGCGCCCGCCTATCACCTGACCATGATCTCATTCGCAGGCTGGGTCCTGCTCGCGGCAGACGGGTTCGGGCATTATGGCTGGGGCGCGGCCAACATCGCCGGCTTCATTCTCGCCCTTGCGCTTCTCACCTGGGTCAAAGGCCGCACGCTTGCCGAAAGCGGCCAGCGCATAGGCCGCGTGGTGGAATCCTATGGCGCCATTGCCGTCACGGTCCTGCTCTTCATCTTGCAGCTCAGCGAATATGACACCGCCTGGAACACGGGCGGCGCCGCCGCGCTGGCCGTCATGCTCGGCGTCTGCATCGCCTTGCTTGTCTATGGCCTTCCCTTGCGCGCCTTCCCCCTTTCGGGCCTGGCGGGCATCGGCCTTCTCCTTCTCATCGCCGCCTTGCCCTATCCGCTGGCCCTCGCGGGGCTGGAAGGGATCGACCTTGAGGCGGGCCTCGGCGGCATTCTCTTCTTTGCCTATGCGGTCTGGCTCGTCTTTCTCGGCACAGGTCTCGCCAGCCGCTTCCTCGTCAATCTCGGCTTCACCGCCTTCGCGGCGGAAGCCATTTACATCTATATCGAAACCGTGGGCACCCTGCTCGACACCGCGCTCTTCTTCGCCCTGGGCGGTGTGCTGCTCATCGCGGGCAGCTTCGCGCTCAACCTCTGGCGCAAGCGCGTTCTCGCCGCCACCAGGGGAGCGGAAGCATGAACCTCATGAACACCGTGATGACCCGCCTCGCCGCCCCGGCGCCGCGCACGGCCTATGCCTTTGCGCTTGCCGTCTTCATCGTCTTTCTGGCGCAGGCCGCCTTCCTCACTTCCATGATCTGGGACCGCGCCACGCTTCTGCAATCGGACAAGGTCGTCACCCTCGCCATCGAACCCGTGGACCCGCGCGACCTGTTCCGCGGCGATTATGTGATCCTGCGTTACGAAATCTCCCAGCTCGAAGAAAACGGCCTGCCGGGCGATGACGGTTTTGAAGCCGGTGATGAAATCCACGTCTGCCTTGAAGAACAAGGCGCCCTCTGGAAACCCGCCTCGCTTCACCGCGCGGCCCCGGAACAGGACGCCGCCTGCATCCGCGGTAACGTGGACTACGCGGACGCGGAGCGCAGGCTTCACGTCACCTATGGCATAGAAAGCTACTTCATCCCCGAAGGCACGGGCCGCGATCTTGAAGACCAGCGCAATGAAGGCCGCCTCACCGCCCGCATCGCCTTGGGCGGAAACGGCACCCCCGCCATCAAAACCCTGCTCCTCGACGGCGAAGCCATCCACGAGGAAACGCTGTTCTAACTTCCCTTCATCACCCTCGGGCTCGACCCGAGGGTCCATGAGGCGGACCGGTTTCGCACTGCCTCCATATCCACCCAAACTGTCATTGCCGGACTTGTTCCGGCAATCCAGGGGCTGCAGGTAACGGCCTCAGTTCCTCGCCCTGGATCCCCGGAACAAGTCCGGAGATGACACTTGAGAAAATCGACCAGGGTGCGCAAACCCTCCCCCTCACATCCCCCGCCAGTTCCCGTGAAACCCGTGCGGAATCCGCACCGGCAAATGCGCCAGTGCCAGCGGCCCCGCGCTCACATCCCCGGCATCGAACACCGCAAAGTCCGAAAGGTTCGTCTCCCCCCGGTAAACCGAGGTGACAATAAAACCGTCCCCCTCTTCCGCTCCCGCATGGCGCGGCACGAATACCGGCTCAAGGATCGTGTTCCCCTTGCCAGCATCCCAGCTTTCTTTCCGCCCGTTCTGAAGGTCGATATGCACCAGCGTGTCATAGGACGCATTTTCATCATCCGGCCTTGCCATCGAGGCATAAAACCCGTGCCGGTAGGAAAGCCCCGTCCGCCGCTCATCAAGCCGGGGAAACTCGCCCCGCAACTCCGTCAGCACATCTTCTGAATAGCTGTTGCTGTTTCCGTCGAGGTCGAAGGTCCAGCGCACCAGCAACCCCTGCTCGCCCGCCAGATCCGGCGGCGCCTTCTTGCCATCCGCATCCGGAAAAAGCGGCACGCGGGAATATTTCATCACATCCGCAATCACCTTGGTGTGGCCGTTTTCCCGGACCGTATAGGCATTCATCGGATGATAGACATAACAGGGATCGCCCTCGAACCAGCGGATCTCGCTCATCGGCGCATCCCGCCGCATGATGCCGATCATCGACGGCGTGTCCGGGTCCCAGGCAATCACCGGGCCGCCCGCCATGATCCGCTCCCCATCGATCGTTGCGGGAAAGAGCGGAAAGATCACATGCTCATCCGTCGTGATGAAATCATGCATCATCGTGCAGTAAGGCGCTTCGAACATCTCGGACCGGGTCACCTTGCCGCCCGCATCCACCACATTGTAAGCGACATTCTTCGAGCCCGGCCCATCGGCCATGTAAGCGAAAAACAGCATCTCCCCGGTTTCAGGATCGATCTTGGGATGCGCCGTCATCGCGCCCTTGTACTTCCCCTCGAAAGTCCAGCTTCCTTCCGTCTCCAGCGTTGCGGGGTTCATCGCAACGGGAGAGCTTCCTTCATCCAGCGCCAGCAGCTTGTTCCCGTGCCAGACGATATTCGTGTTGGCGACATTCTGACCAACCTCATCGCCGCCTTCCGCGCGCGGCTCGCCAAATGCCGTGCCCACCAGCCGCCGCCCGGCCTTGCGCTGCGCTTCATATTGCTCCGTATGCACCCACCTGTTGCGGTAGGAGGCCCGCCCGCCTTCCACATGAATGCCATGCACCATGCCCTCGCCCAGAAACCAGTGATGTTTTGCCCCGAGCGGCGGAAACATCGGGTTCGGCCCGTTCCGGTAAAGCGTGCCCGCCAGCTCCTCCGGCATCTTGCCCGTCACCACCAACTCCGGCGCATCCATCTCCGCCAGCACCGGCGCGTAATTGCCTTTCAGCATTCCAATGTCAGGAAACTCTTTCATCGCAGCACCTCCAATCCACCCGCCTCTAGCAAATGGGAAGATGGCTATCTCATTCAAGCGAGAAGTTGGCACATTTCTGAACAATGGATGTGCGCTGAAGGGGCAAGAAACTTATCCCGCGATTCGGCGCCGCCCTGCCGCGCGCACGCCCGCCCCGGCGGCAAAAAGCCGGAATTGCACTCGGCTTCATGGGCATTATGATGCGCCCAAATAATCGAGCCGGAAGGAAAGAACATGAAGGCCATTCTCTGCAAGGAATACGCGTCCCCCGACAAGTTGAGCTTCGAGGACGTGCCGGACCCCGCGCCGAAAGCGGGCCAGGCGGTCGTGGCGGTCAAGGCCGCCGGCGTCGGCTATGTGGACGGACTGCTCGTGCAGGGCCTTTACCAAGTAAAAATCCCCCTCCCATTTATTCCGGGAACGGAGTTTTCTGGCGTGGTGGAAAGCGTCGGCGAAGGCGTCACCAATGTGAAGCCCGGTGACCGCGTGCTTGGCTCCTCCATGGGCGGCGCCTATGCGGAGAAGATCTGCGCCCCCGCCGCCGCCTGCGTGCCCATCCCGGACGCGCTCGGCTTCCCCGAAGCAGCCGGCATCATCGTCTCCTATTGCACCGCCCTTTATGGCCTGCGCACCTGCGGAGCCATGAAGCCGGGCGAAACCTTGCTCGTCCTCGGCGCGGCAGGCGGCGTCGGCACCGCCGCCATCCAGCTTGCCAAGGCCATGGGCGCCACGGTCATCGCGGCAGCGTCGACAGAAGAAAAGCGCAGCGCCGCCCTCAAGCTCGGCGCCGATCACGCGGTCGATTACACGAAAGAAAACTGGCGCGATGATCTGAAGGCGCTGACCGGCGGCAAGGGTCTTGACCTTATTTACGATCCCGTCGGCGGCCCCATCTCCGAAGCAGCCCTCCGCTCCCTCAGCCCTGGCGGGCGTCATCTCGTCGTCGGCTTTGCTGCGGGCGACATCCCCCGCGTGCCGCTGAACCTCGCGCTCCTTAAGCGCTGCTCGATTGTGGGCGTGGACTGGGGCGGCTTTGCCCGCGCGGAACCGCAAAACGCAGCTCCCTACATGCTCGACCTCATCCGCATGATTGCCAGCGGCGAGCTGAACCCCCAGGGCTTCGCCGCCTATCCCATGGCCGAAGCGGGCCGCGCCCTCTCCGACATTGCCAACCGCAAGGCCGTCGGCAAGGTCGTTCTGGTCAGCGAATAAAGAAAGGGCCGCGCATTGCGCGGCCCTAGACTTTCTCCTCAGGAAACTTCCCAAACGGAAACGGCTTCTCGTCCTGCCCATAGGTAATATAGGCAAGGCATGCCCAGACATAGGCAATCAGCCGCCCGCTGAAACGGCCAAGCTCTTCGTTCTTTGTGCCGTTCACCAGCACGACGACGAATTGAACTGCGCCGAGCAGGATCGAGAGCGAAAAGGCGATATTGCCGAGAAACCAGAAACCGATCATGAAAAGCGCGCGCTGCCAGAGCGGTTCTTTCTCCGCCTCGCTGCCCGGCTGCGTATATGTGTCGTCCACTCACCTTTCCTCCATGCTGGGGTCCCTTATCATGTGAGGAACCCAGGCCGCCTTTCAAGGCCTCACCCGCGCCAGTCTCCATAACCCACATTGCCCGGCCCGCCTGAGGCGGAGGGTTTGATCGGGTCGAAGAACCCGAAGATCAAAAGCCCCGCCAGAAAACCGCCAAGATGCGCTTCCCAGGCAATGGAGACCGCCTGGCCGCTCATCGACAGCCCGCTGGCGCCGAAAAGGAAATTAAGCCCGATCCAGACCGCAATGAAGATCAGCGTCCGCCGGTCCGTCAGCGCCTGAAAAATGCTGGCCTGCGCCCGGGGGGCGCCTTCGAGCCCGGTCTGACCCGTCCCGATCATGCCAAGCGGCCCGCCCGCCAGAAACACAAACCGCGCCGCGCCGCCCATCAGGCCCGACACCGCCGCCGACGCGCCAATCACCGGCACAAGCGCGCCCGCATGAATGACCACATGGGTGATCCCGCCAATGATCCCGCAAATAAAATAGAAAGCGAGAAACCGCGGCGTCCCGAGCCGCCGCGCGACCGGCGCGCCAAAGGCAAGCAGCCAGATCGAATTGACCAGCACATGCGCCCACCCGCCATGCAGAAAGGTGTAAGTCACGAAAGTCCAGAGATCGGCGAAGATGCCGCCAGGAAAAATGTAAACGCTGCCATCCGCTGCCGCCGCATAGCGCGCCGGGATGAGCGCCCCCCAGACAAGCATGTCCCGCGCGATCTCGAACCCGCCATAAGCCTGAACGAGAAAGGCGGCAACAATCGCGCCCACCAGCGAAACCACAACCGAAGGCGCGTTGAACGCGGGTGCGCCGCCCTGCTGACCCGTCTCAGCCACCTGCAGCCGCCTTCCGTTCCTTCCGCGCCGGAAGCGCGCCCGTCAGCGCCGCTTCCACAAGCGGCAGCCGGTCATTGCCGAAGAACATCTCCGTCCCGTTCACGAACATGGTGGGCGAGCCGAAGCCGCCCCGCTCGATCACTTCTTCCGTGTTCTTCTTCAGCCGGTCCTTCACATCTGGCTCGTTAATGCGCGAGAGCAGCATCTTGGCATCGAGGCCGACCTTCTCGCAGATCTCCGTGATCTCCGAATGCTGGCTGATGTCTTTCAGATCGCCCCAATAGGCCTCGAACATGGCCCAGGCATAAGGAATGAGCTTGCCCTCATCCTGCGCGACGATCGCCCCGCGCATCGGGTCCACCGCCCGGACCGGAAAAACCGGCGGCTGGCCGATCTTGATCCCCGCATAATTGGCCCAGTCCTGCAGGTCCTTCACATAATAGCGTCCCTTGATGGGATTGGGCTTGGCCCGCAGCTCGTAAACTTCCTTGTTAACCACGTTGAAGATGCCGCCCACCAGGATCGGCTTCCAGATCACCTCCGCACCCGTCCGCTCGATCACCTCGTGAACCCGGGCAAAACAGAGGTAAGTCCAGGGGCTCGAACAGTCGAAATAAAACTCAAGCGTCGCCATGATGGCCTCCCGAAAGGAAAAACGCGCCATTCTTAGACCGTGGCGCCTTTGATTGAGGGGAAGTTTGGCGGCTCGGGCCCGGATTCGCAATGCCGCCCCGCCCGCGCTGGCAGGGCCGCCTGTCCCGAAGCGGGACGGATCGTGGCCCGGTGAAACGGCCTCGCGCGGGACAAAGCCTTAACCCTCTCTCAACCATAAGAGAAAAACCGCAGATTTGCGCCATTTCCTGGCGTGCCTTGCGCCCCTGCAGCGCTGGCACGGCGGTTGCGATCCTCTGGTCAAAACAAAAAACACCGCCACCCAAGACATGGCATGAGGCTCGAAATGGCAAGGACGTCACTGAAGATTGCGCTCAGCGCAGCAAGCATCGCTCTGGGGACAGCCACAGCCGTCCCGGCGCTGGCTTTCGACTTCGAAGAAAACCGTTTCACGGCGAACACGCCTTACGGGATGGAGTCTTCGGTCGAGATGAACCAGCCCATGTATCCCTCCTTCCGCGACGACAACGGCAACCGCGTCATCGCAAATGGAGACTGGACCCTGCAAGGCGGCGGCTCTTCGTCGAGCGGCGTCGGCTCCACCAGCATCAATGGAAGCGGGAACGGCAATTGCAGCGGTGTGAACTGCGGTTCCAATTCGGCACAAGCCGTCGGGAACCAACTCAACGTGATTACGACCGGCTCCTACAACACGGTCGTGGTCAACGCACAACAAACAAATAATGGCAATCAGCAGGCTACGGTGACCAACAATGTTCAGCAATAACCCTCTTGAGTTCACGATGAAAGGCGCAAGCCGCCTTCTCGCCGTCGCAAGTGTTGCAGCCTCTCTCGCAGGCTGCATCTCCCCCACAGCGGGCACGGACGGCCGCTACGCAACCCCGATCGGCGACGCGCCGGTCATCAACAACGAAACGCCTTACTCCAATGCGCTGCGCTGCGTGGCGCGCTCGGTTCCGGTGAACGCGGCAGCCCCGCGCATCGCCGTCGGCAACATTCAGGACTACACAGGCAAGGCCGAACCTGAAGGCGGCCGCAAGGTGACCCAGGGCGCTGCCCTCATGGCCATCTCGGCCCTTGCGAAATCCGGCGTGAGCCTGGTGGAGCGTTATGACACGGGCGTGACCGAGCTGGAGCTGAAATACGCCAACAACAAGCTCATCGGCGATGAAGATGGCGGCGCGTTCCGTCAGATCGTGGCCGGCTCGATCCGCGGCTCGGACTATTACCTTGTCGGCGGCATCACGGAGCTGAACTTCAACATCCGCTCCGGCGGCGCGGACGGCTTCTATTCCGACCTCAGCGCAGACGGCGCCAAGGCGAACCTGCTCTTCAACCAGTTCGTCATGAATGTGGGCCTCGACCTGCGCCTGGTGGACAGCCGCACCCTCGAAGTCGTGGACGTGGTCTCCTACCAGAAGCAGATCATCGGCCGCGAAATCAAAGCCGGCGTCTTCAACTTCTTCGGCAGCCACCTCTTCGACCTGGCAGCTGGTGAAAAGGCAATGGAACCGCTCCAGCTCGCCGTGCGCTCGGTGATCGAACGCGCCGTCCTGGAAATGATTGTGCCGGTCTATGGCGTCAATCCCTCGAACTGCGCCGAGTTCGGCAAGAACGGCGACCCGATGGGCGAGATCCACTACGACAACCCGCGTAAGAACACGAACGGCCATATGCGCACCGCCTCTGCCCCGGTCCGTCCTTACGACTACTACTCCGAACCCGTCTTCACCGGCCTGCGCGGCCGCGTGAACTAAGACGAAAGCCGCCGCGCCGAAAGGTCACCCGGTGCGGCGGCTCCTCCTCCCTCTCCATCCTTCAAGATTGACCTAACGACAGTTTGCTGACATCCGCTTTGCCAAGCGCCAAAAGTTTCCCAAGAGGGGAAAGCCTGAGAGCCAACTAGGGGAGGACATCCGTCCTCCCCTCTTTTTTTGTTTAGGCGCCGGGCTCCTTCAACTCACGTCAGAATGAGATGTGGCCTCGCCATTCTCCACTCACTGTCATGCCCGGACCTGATCCGGGCATCCAGGACAAGGAACCGAGGCGTTTGCTCCTTGCCTCTGGTCCTGCCTCCTCCACAGCAGCCATCCTGCAGTTCGATCAAGCGTATTTAGCTAATGCCCTTAGGATCAGCTCTGCACACTCTGCGGCAGGGCGCTTGCTGGTATCCACGATGATGCGGTCTTCCGCCCAAGCCTCATACTCGCGTGCAACAACGTCACGCCAGGTTGGAACAACGAGACCTTCGATATCGCTCTCACGAGACTCCACGCGCTCCCGGTGAATACCTTCGTCGTCGCAAGTAACCTCGATGTTGACAAGGGCGGCTTTCGCCTGGATCGAAACATCCGACCAGAGCTTGCGTGTAACGCCAAGCGGATTCACCGTGTCGGCGATCACATCTCTTCCGAGCAGAAGATTATCTTTCGCGAGCGACGCGACTACGAGATAACCCGCATCTTCTGCCGGATGAATCTTCAAGATGCTGTTCTTCATTGCGGCTTCGACAGAGTCGACGCGCAAGTGAACTGCGCCGGTCCGCTTTGCCAGCTCACGCGCCAAGGTGGTTTTGCCGACGCCGGGCAAGCCGGACAGAGAAATCAATTGAGCCATGTGGACATACTATCCTATCAGCACAGTTCGGCCCAGATGAGGGCAGCGGCATCACCCTCCACACAAAAGAAAAACCGCGGCGCTCCCGGAGGAACGCCGCGGCCATCGGTGCCGTCGTCAAGAAAGAAGGAAGCGGCCTAGTTGCCCACGCCGCCGGAGAAATACATCTCCCCGCCCGCAGCCTGCACGGTCTGCGTGCCACCGCTGCTGCGCTGGAGAATAACTTCGGCAAACCGGCCATGCGGCGCCGGGCTCTGATTGTAAGAAAGCTCCGAGGCAGGTCCGCAGGCAACGCGGCCATCCGCGCCCATGTGCAGGCTGTCACCCGCCTCACAGGTGAAGGAATAGCCATTCGTGTAATCGATTGTTTGACCATCATCGAGGAAATGGCCAAGCGTCACGGTCAGCATGTCACCGGCGAGGCAGTGAAACACTTCGCCCTGATAGTCGCCCGCCTCAATGACGCGGTTCGAAACGCTCATGCGTGCCGCCTCTTCAAGACCTTTCGCGTCCTGGCACACACCCTTGACTGGCTTGCGGTCCACTTCAAGCTTGCCTGGCACCGTCACCGAAAGATTTCCGAGCGGGATAACCGGCTTCGGCGCGTCGATGAACGTCGTGCTGCCGCCGACAAAGACGATGCTCGAACGCCGGCCGCCCCTGTCCACAGTCACATTGATGTTGTTGGTCTCGTTGTGAATGTTGTTCGTCGTCTCGTGCTTGGTGACATTCTTCGTGATCTTGATCTTGTTGATATCGATCTTGATCTTCGTCTTGCCGCCATAATGCGGCGGTTTGTGCGGATGATCCGGCTTGTCCGGATATCCCTGATCCGGACACCAGTCGCTCGGCGGCTCGTAAGAGCTGCCAGCATGCGCAGCGCCCGAAAACGCCGCCCCGGCTGTCACAGTCAGAGCCGCAACGCTCGCGGCCATGAACAATTTCTTAACATTCTGTCCCATAACGGCACTCCTAAGAGCTGTTTTGGCGCAATTTGATGCGCCGCCTGTCTGTTATGCCCTTCCAATGCAGTCCCCATGCCGCAATTCATGGAACCGTAATTTCATCAAGGAGTGCCTTGCCTTCGGCCTGCAGGCTCTGTCTGAGCAGCCTGCTCCCCGCGTCTTGGCATGCTTTCTGCTCCCCTCCCCCCAAGACCGCAGGCAGACCCGCCGGATTGTTCCGGCACGGCACGCCCGGCGGCAAAACGGCAGAAAACGGGGCACCAACACCCCGTCCTTTGCAAGACGCGACAGCGTCACAAAGATGAATTAACCTTCCGGCTTGAATCCTCTTGGGGGGACCTGCCGGCAGAGAGGCGGGTCAGAGGGCAGATTGATGAAGCACAAGACGACGGAAGCGTTGGTCGAATACTGGAACGCGGTCCGGGGGGATCGTCCTGCACCAAGGCGCAGCGAGATCGAACCGCGCGATATCAAACGGATTCTACCTTACGTGTTCATTCTGGAACGCCAGGACCAATGGACCTACAGATTCCGCCTGGCGGGCACGGGCCTTTGCAATGTCTATGGCACGGAGTTCCGCCGTCAGAACATGACAAGTCTCTGGCATGACGAATGCCGCACCAACATCACTCACATTTTGAACGATGTGACAGGCTCAGCCGCCGCAGGCTTGCTGGAGTTCACCGCTGAAACAGCAGATGGCCGCCAGGTGACCTTCGAAATGGTCCTCCTGCCGCTCGCGCAGGATAATGGTTCGCTCACCCGCATCATCGGCGCCGCCGTGCCGCTCGAGCATCATGCCTGGCTCGGCGATCACATGCTCACCAATCAGTGGATCGACCGCATTCAGCTCATCGAGCCGTCTCAGCTGCCCAAGTCACCCGCGGCGGCCCTTGCCGCCCGCATCGCGCGTCAAAGCCCGCCCCGCATCGTGCCGGGTCCGGCAACGCTTGCTGCGCGGCGCGAAAGGCTGGGCGCCGAACGGCCCTATCTGAGGCTGATCCGGGACAACGGCATCAATGTGGACAAGGTGCGGGAACACTGACAAGGGCGGCCGCGCCCTTAATCCCCCGTAATGCGGTTGATTGCCTCGGCGAGCAGATTACGCACGCCGATGGCACCGCGCATATCGGCCTTCGCAAGCTCGACATCGCGCAAATCCGCACCGCTCAAATCCGCATCCACGAAAGACGCGCCCGTCACCACCGCCTCGCGCAAATCCGCGCCGACGAGCGAGGCATTGGTGAAATTCGCCCCGCGCAGATCGGCGCCCCGGAAATCGGCGGCGGACAGATTGGCGCCTGAAAAATTGACAGGCCAGGCGCGGCCCCGCCCGCCCGTGATGGGCATGGGCGAAAGATTGGCAAAGGCGAAGGACGCCGCCTGCGCGCTCACATCCTGAAAGCCCGCGCCGCGCAAATCCGCATCCTCGAAAGATGCGCCAGAAATCTGCGCGCCTGAAAAATCAGCCATCGAAAAATGCCCGGCAGAAAGAACCGCCTGTGCCAGCAGCGCATGGCGGAAATTGGCCGCCGACAGATCGAGGCCCTCCGCCTCGAAACCGGTGAGATCCACCCCTTCGAGCACCGCCTGCATGCCTTGCCTGCCCTGGGTCTTGAGCCAAAGCTGATGCTCATCCATCAACCGCATCAGCGTGCGCCCCAGCTTTTCCCTGTCTTTCGGCAGCTTCACATCCTGACAGGACCCGGCGGAACTAAGCTCAAGCCTTGAGATTTGCGCCGCCGTCAAATCCGCCCCATCCAGATTGGCGCCGTCCAGCACCGCGCCCGCAAGCGTCGCACCCCTAAGATTGCAGCCGGAAAGATTGCACTGGGAAAGATCCGCACCTGCCAGCACCGCCCCGCTAAGGTCCGAGCCCGACAGATCGCACCCCACCAGCCGCGCGCCTGCAAGATTGGCCTGGCCCAGATCCGTGCGGTGACCGACAAGCCGGGTCAGCCGCGCATCGGCAAGCGATGAGCGGCGCAGATTGGCATCATCGAACCGCGCCGCCGGATGGCCCCGGTCGATATAACTCAGCATGCCGTTCTTATCGCGCGCCATGATCGCCCCGTCGCGCAGGTCCGCCTCGGAAAGATCGGCGCCAAGCAGAACGGCCCGCTTGAAACTCGCCCCGCGCAAATCCGCCCGGGCAAGACACGCATTCGTGAAATCCGCCCGTGTCAGATCCGCCCCGAAAAGATTTGTGTTCTTGAGCACCGCGTCCCGGAAAAAGGCACCGCGCGCTTCCGTGCCCACAAGCTCTGCTTCCGACAGATTGCGGCCCGTGAAATCAAGCCCATCAAGACGCTTGAAGTTGAGTTGCAGCCGCTGCCCGCCAGGCGCGCGCCGGACGAACTTCTCATGCAGGCCAGTCAGCCGGTGCAGATCGACTTGATTGATCCGGCTGCTGGTCCGGCTTGGCGCGTTTCCACCCATCCCGGGCCGCTCCTCCAAATGAAAAGGCAGGCCTTCGAAAAGACCTGCCTTCAAATTCCATCATCCGGCTTAAGAAAGGCTTATACGGATGTATTTGCAGCCGATTACAACTTTAACTATGCAACCGCCCGGTCTTCGGCAATCGCCACCTCAGCGGCCGGCAGCGGCGCCTTGCCCAGAATGTCGTCGGACATCTTTTCGGCAATCATGATGGTCGGCGCATTGGTGTTGCCGCCCACCAGGGTCGGCATGACCGAGGCATCGATCACGCGCAGGTTTTCCACCCCGTGGACGCGGCAACGCTCATCCACCACCGCCATATTGTCTTTGCCCATCTTGGCTGTGCCGACCGGATGATAGATCGTCTCCGCCGTCTCACGGATCCAGGCATCGATCTGCTCGTCGCTCTGCGCATCCGCGCCGGGCCAGTATTCCGGCCCGCGATAGGCATCCATCGCCGGCTGCTTCAGGATTTCTCGGACCATCCGCACCCCTTCACGCATCACGATGCGGTCCGCTTCGGCCTGCAGATAATTGGGCTGGATGAGCGCCGGGTCCGACGGGTTGGTGCTCTTCAGGCCAATAAAGCCACGGCTTTCCGGCCGGAGCTGACAAATGTGAACCGTGAAGGCATGGCGGTCGGACTTGATCCGCGCATGATCGCGCATGAAAGCGGCCACAAAGTGGATCTGCACATCCGGCACTTCCAGCTCCTTGCGCGTCTTCAGGAAGGCGCCGGACTCAAGCCCGTTCGAGGTGCCGACACCGGATTTGAAGAACACATACTGCATCCCCGTCAGAAGCTGGTTCAGCGGATTGGAGACCTGGCTGTGCAGAGTGATGGGCTGCAGGCATTCCTGGATGACCGTGCAGTCCAGATGATCCTGGAGGTTCTGGCCGACGCCCGGCAGGTCCGCCACCACATCGATGCCGAATTTCTTGAGATACTCACCCTTGCCGATGCCAGACAGCATCAGCGTTTGCGGCGAGTTGACCGCGCCGCCGCACAGGATGACTTCCGCATCCGCATAAGCCTGCTTGGTCTGCTTCTTCTGCACATATTCGACGCCGACGGCCTTCTTGCCTTCGAAAAGAATGCGCGAGGTCAGCGCTTCCACTTCGACCGTCAGATTGGGCCGGCCAAGCGCGGGCACGAGATAGCCCTTCGCGGCGCTGCAGCGCTGGCCGTTCTTGATCGTGTGCTGGTAAGGGCCGACACCTTCCTGCTGCGGGCCATTGAAGTCATCCGTATAAGGATAGCCAGCCTGCTTGCCTGCATCGACGAATGCGCTGAAAAGCTCGTTCGTGCTGCGGCCATTGGAAACGCCGAGCGGCCCGTCACCGCCATGGAACTCATCCGTGCCGTTTTCATTGCCTTCGGCGCGCTTGAAATAAGGTAGGACGTCCTTGAAGCCCCAGCCTTCGAGCCCCATCTGCCGCCACTGGTCATAATCGCGCGCATGGCCGCGAATATAGATCATGCCGTTGATGGAGGAGGACCCGCCAAGCACCTTGCCGCGCGGCCAGTAAAGCTTGCGGTTATTGAGGTGCTCCTGCCCTTCCGTCCAGTAATACCAGTTGGCGAATTCGTTCCCGATCAGCTTGCCGACGCCCGCGGGCATGTGAAAGAAAACGCTCTTGTCCTTACCGCCCGCTTCCAGGAGAAGCACCTTCTTGCTCGGATCGGCCGACAGGCGGTTGGCAAGCACGCAGCCGGCGCTGCCCGCGCCAATGATAATGTAATCGTAACGTGTCATGAGCGTCCCTTCTCAAACTGGCGTTTCTCGCGGAGCCTATGCTGGCTCCTTGTTACCCTGATGCCGGCGGCCTTCCACGGCTCATAGCATGATTTTGGGGGGATTGTGATAGCATCACAAAGGTGACGCAAGCGTCATGTTTACCGAGTTCCAATTGGTCCCCCCTGGATAAGGCGGGTCTTGCGGCCTGGCGAAGTTAACGCAGCGCCCCGGCCTGGAAGCCACATCCACCTTGGTAGCTATCTATATTTGGCCTGGACCGGAAGCTGAAGTGAAGCGACTCATTAACCTTCCTGCCATAGAATAACGGCAACAATAGTCTGAAGCAGATTCGGCAAGCAAATGGGGCGCTTCTGTCATGGCGGAGAATGACGAGCATGATGACCGCCGCCGGTCGCCGCGCACACGCGTCAGTGTGGATGGCCGGTTGATGACACCGCAGGGGGAGGAATTCACCTGTGCGGTGAAGGACATCTCTCTGGTGGGCATCGCTCTTTCGACGCAAGCCCGCGTCAACATGGATGACAAGGTCATCATCTATCTGAACGACCTCGGCCGGTTCGAGGGCAAGGTCGTGCGCATGATCGAAGACGGCTTTTGCGTGGAAATCCATCTGGTGACGCCGCGCCGCGAACGCGTGGCCGAACGCATCCGCTGGCTTTACGAAAACCAGCGCCTGCCCGCCGCGGCTGCAAATGGCCGCCAGTTCCCCCGCATCACCCCGAAGGAAACCGGCCTCGGCGCCGCCTCGCGTCTGGTGCTGGCCAATGGCGAACGGGCGGAATGCCGCGTGCTGGACATGTCGCTTTCCGGCGCGCATCTGAAAACGGATCTGCGCCCGCCGCTCAATTCCAAAGTGCAGGTTGGCCGCATGACGGGCCGCGTCGTGCGCCACACGGCGGAAGGCATTGGCGTGCATTTCGACACGATTGCAAGCGATCTGCCGACAGACGCCTCTCACCTGCAATAAGCCAGGTGAAAGCCCGCTTTCCCGCCATACTAAGGACACAGTGACCGCCGACTCTTTTAAACAGGGCGCGGTTCGCTGCGCCCTGATGCCTGCGCATCAAGAGGACCAGCAGGAGAAGACCATGAAACTCGCCGCTTTAGCGCTCACCGCTGTTTTTGCCCTGGCTCTGCCGCAAACCGCCCGCGCCGCCTGCGCACCCGACAGCACAGAAGGTGTTCTGGGCGGCCTCGCAGGCGCAGCGCTGGGCGGCATTTTGGGGTCGAACATCGGCTCCGGCTCCGGCAAGACCGTCGCAACCATTGGCGGCGCCGTCCTCGGCGGCCTCGCAGGCAACCAGATCGCCCGGGAGCTGACCTGCCAGGACCAAGCCTATATGTATGACACCACCCAGACCTCGCTGGAGCGCTACCCTTCCGGCCAGAGCGCCGAGTGGCGCAACCCCGATAGTGGTCATCGGGGCACCGTCACCCCTGTCAGCACATATAAGAACGCGAGCGGGAAACACTGCCGCGAATTCGAACAAACCATTTTCATCGACGGCAAACCGGAAAATGCAAAAGGTGCGGCTTGCCGGCAACCGGACGGCACATGGGCTATCGAAGGCACATAAAGGCGCCGCATGAGGCGCACCGGCAAGGCGGGAGCTTCGGCGGCCCGCCTTTTTTCATGGCCGCACAAGGCCTTGCCTGTTTTCGTCAAATTATCCGAAAACAAAATCCAAAATTGAATTCAAATATAAACAAAGTAAATTAAAAGTATAATATAAATATAAATTGAGTTACCTCAAATACAACCGCTGAAGTTGAAAATATAACAACGCGAAATGATTAGCTTACCCCCTACAGGATCGAAAGATCGGGGTAAGTATTATGTTTTTGTTCCGACTAGCAGTGAGTGTCGGGCTGGTCATCTATCTGGTGGGGTGCCAGACGACGACCGCCGGCATTTCTCCGCACGGCGCGCTGACCGCCGTTTCTCTCAACGCCGGGAAACCGCCCGCCATGGATGCAGGATCGGAAGTCCTGCCGCCCTTTGGCTTTATCGGCTTTTGCCTCCGTCACACAGACGAATGCGAAACCGGCCCGGACGCCGCACCCGCGGCCCTGGATCTCACCGAAGAAAGATGGCGGGATCTTCAGGCGGTCAATGAGTTCGTCAACACCACCATCGAGCCGGTGGAGGACATCGATCTCTATCACCGCACCGAATGGTGGACCTATCCGTCAAATGGCGCGGGCGACTGCGAAGATTATGCGCTGCTCAAACGCAAGCTTCTGATCGAACGCGGCTGGCCTGCCGATGCGCTGTTGCTCTCCGTCGTGAAGGAAGCGAATGGCGACGGGCATGCCGTGCTCACCGTGGTCACGCAGGACGGCGATTATGTGCTCGACAACCAGCACGCCGAAATCGTGCTCTGGAAAGACGCGCCTTATACCTGGGTGAAACGTCAATCCCGTATGCACCCCTATAGCTGGGTCAATCTCGACCCCGACCGCGAAGTAGAATTGCGCCTCGCCGCCGCTGACACGGGCGAGTAGCGCGACGAGCCCCCCGACCAGGCTCTGCACCCCCCTTTTGAGCCTGGTCCTGTCGAGGCCGGTCCCGTCGCGAGGCGGGGCCGGCTGGCGGGGGCCAAAGCAATAGCCAGACAAACAAAAAGGGAGGCCAGGGGGCCTCCCTTTCTTCATTCCACCATTTCCGGTGAACTTGTTCGTTCTTCCGCTTATTTGTTCTTCCACTGGGGCTTGCGCTTCTCGGCAAAGGCGCGCGGACCTTCGATGAGGTCTTCGCTTTTAAAGAGCGCGGCCACTTCCGCATATTTGCCGCCCATCGCCTTTTCGAGATCCGATTCATCGAGCCCCTTATAGACGGACTCTTTCGACGCGCGGATCGACATGGGCGAGCATTCGAGGATCATCCCGGCCCAGCGCTTCGCCGCTTCCATCAGCTTGTCGGCAGGCACGACTTCATTCACGAAGCCAAGCTGCTGGCCTTCAGCCGCCGGCACGGGACGTGCCGTCAGGATCATGCCCATCGCCTGCTTCAGGCCGATCTGGCGCGGCAGGCGGTGCAGACCGCCCGCAAGCGCGGCAAGACCCACTTTCGGCTCAGGCAGCGCGAAGGTCGCCTTGTCCGAGGCAATGATGAGGTCACAGGCCAGCGCGATTTCGAACCCGCCGCCCATGGCAACGCCGTTCACCGCCGCGATCACCGGCTTGGTCAGGTTGAAGCGCGAGGTCAGGCCCGCAAACCCCGTCTGCGGCACATCCACCTTGTTGCCTTCAGCCTGATATTTCAGATCGTTGCCCGCGCAGAAGGCCTTTTCGCCTGCGCCCGTGATGATCGCCACCCAGAGGTCCGGGTCGTCATTGAACTCGTTGAAAATCTTCTCAAGCTCGAAATTTGCCGGCGGATGCAGCGAGTTCATCCGGTCGGGGCGGTTCATCGTCACGATGAGCAGATTCCCGTCACGTTCGGCTTTGCAGTGTTCATATTCAGCCATCGGCCTCGTCTCCTGTTTGCGTTTCCGCCCTCTTCCCAGCGGGGCGTTACCCGGAATTTGGCCTACTCTGCCCCGCTTGGCAGGCCGCGGCAAGGCGCAGAAACCCGCCGCCGGGCCGGGCCCAGCATGACGCAACGTCCGCCGGGACCCGGGAAATGCCGCCGCGCTAAGGCAACGTTAAGCATTAAACAACTAACTTTGGCGATAGGCCGAAATCGCCACACAACCAGTCGACCAGTCGAATCGAAGGCAGACGTTTATGAGTGCCCAGATGAGCCATGCCGAGAATGCAGAAGCGCAGCCGGACGCAGGTGAACCTGCGCCCTCCGGCGCCAATGCCGCGCAGAGCGATTACTGGATCCTGAAATATGGGGAAGATATCTACGGTCCCTATACGATCGAAGCGATGGAGCGCTATATCGCCGAGGGGCGTATTGCAGATCACAGCATCGTCGCGCCCGCCGGCACGGAAGAGTGGAAGCCTGCAAAAGACGTAAGTGTCTTCACCTGCTACTTCGACAAAACCCGTTCGGACCAGACGCATTCCACGCCCGCCAAGCCCGGCGACAACCGCCCGGCCTACGGGTCCGGCAAAGGCCAGGTCGACCGGCGCAAACGGCCCGAGACGAACAACTTCGTTGTCATCACCGACATCAAGTCCCATCACGGGCCGGAATTCGAACGGGCCATCATGTCGGTGGGGCCCGCCATGAAGATCGCGCCCAATGCCTGGGTGCTGAACGCGAAAACCACCGCGCCCGGCTTGCTCAATCACCTCAGCCAGCATATCGGCCGAGTGGACCGCATCTTCGTGTCCGACTCCACGGCGGACCGCATCGCCTGGTTCAATTTTGGCCCAGAGATGGATGCCAAGGTGCGCCGCGTCTGGCGCAAGCCTGCTTCCTGATTTCTAGCGCGGCGGGGCGAGCGGCAAAGGCACGCCTGGCGCAAGCGTCGGCGCTGCATCTGCAGCAGCCACATCAGGCCGTGCGAGCGGCAAGGGCGCACCCGGCACCAGCCCGGGCCTTTCTTTTTCTTCCGGCGTTTCCTGCATCTCTTCCGGCGGCGCAAGAGGCGGTAAGGGCGCAGCTTCCGGCCGCCTGTATCCTTCCGAGAGCGCCATCATGATCGCGTCGGCCGGACGCCACCGCGCAACAATCGGCGCGCGCAGCGCCCCCACATCCGCGCAGTGCTCCTTCTCGCCGCCTTCGGCGCATTTCACCGTCTCGCGCAGAATATCGAGCTGGAAGTTCACCTTGCGCACGAACTCTTCAATCAGCCCCGCGTCCCGCACACGGGACACCAGATCGAGATAATCCGCACAGGTCACGTCCTGGCGCTTGAGAAGCGCCAAGAGATCTTCTGCCGTGAAACTTCCATGCGGCGGATTGCCCGCACAGACGCGCCAGAGCAGCTCGGCGGAAATGTGATCGAAAAGCAGCAGCAGATCCCTGTCCCGCGCATCGAGGCCGCGGTAAAGCCGCGCCATCTCTTTCGGGCTCCAGCTTCGGAACCCGTCAATGAACGTCAGAAGGCTGGCCGCTTCCGGTGCTTTCTTTTCTTCCCGTTGCGCGCTTTCGGGCACGCGCAGACCTTCTTTCATGAAAGACATTTCCAGCGCCTCGCCAATGCGGGGCTGGCCATCCGCGCCAGAGGGAATGAGCAGAAACTGCACGCCGAGCGGACGTTCTTCGAAATGAAAATAATGCTGGGTCTGCCCCCGCCGCGCCGAGCCTTGCGCGGCATTGCCCGTGCGGTGCCCGTTCAGCGCAAAGGCGCCGCCGGAGGGCGGGCGAAGCTGCCCCGTCACACGCTGCCCGTCCTGGGTCAGCGTCAGCCGGTAGCCAGCCGCTCCCGCAATGCCTTTATAGGCGCCGTCAAACTCCGCCGCTTCGGCTGACGCAAAACTCAGGCAAAAGAAGAAAAGCAAAAAGAAAAACAAGCGCGCAAAAGCCGCACGCCGCACGCCCCCAGTCAAAAACGCCCCCACAGATTCACGCAATAGGCTTCAGCCCCGCGGCATAGCGCTTCCAGTTTTCCACATAATGATGCGCGGAGAGCGCAAGCGCCGAGGCTTCCTCATCCGATAGCTGGCGCACCACCTTGCCGGGCGACCCCATCACCATGGAATTATCAGGAATTTCCTTGTTCTCCGTGATCAGCGAATTCGCGCCGATCAGGCAGTTCTTCCCGATCTTCGCGCCATTGAGAATGATGCTCCCAATACCCACAAGCGAATTCTCGCCGATGGTGCAGCCATGCAGCATCACCATGTGGCCAATGGTGACGTCCTTGCCGATGGTCAGCGGAAAGCCCATATCCGTGTGCAGCACCGAGCCGTCCTGCACATTGGAATTCTCGCCAATGGTGATCCGCTCATTGTCGCCGCGCAGCACCGCGCCAAACCAGACGCTCGCATTCTGCTTGAGCTCGATATTGCCCATCACCTGCGCATCCGGCGCGACCCAATAATTGCCCTCGCCCGGCAGAATCGGTTTCACGTCGCCCAGTTGATAGATCGCCATAACGGCCTCCCGCTTTTTCCCAGCACTTACTTGCGGGGCGGACTATGCCACGGCACAAGCCCCTATGCGACAGTTTCAAGGCATGGGAGACCTCCTTCAACCCACAATGTCATGGAATTGCAGACAAGCGCGGCTACCATGACCGCACTGACCAAGGGGCTGGGAGCATTAAGATGACGGACGCAACAAACCGCCGCGCCGCGGCGCCGGACTGCGAGGCTTTCGAGCGGAGCGATGATACGCCCGTGCAGCGCAAAATGGCACCCTCGCTCGGCGAGATATGGCAGGCGCGCCTGAACCGGCGGGACCTGCTCCGCACCTCCTCGCGTCTTGCCGTTTCAGCCGCCGCCCTCTCCTCTTTCGGCGCGCTGGCCGCCTGCTCCGACGACGCCCCCTCAATCCCCGGCTTCGAATTTGAGGAAATTTCCCACGGCGTCGATGAAACCCACCATGTAGCGCCGGACCATGAGGCAGAGGTGCTGCTGCGCTGGGGCGACCCGCTCACAGCCGATGCACCGCCCTTCGATCCGGAAGACCAGAGCGTCGAAGCCCAGCTCCAGCAGTTCGGTTACAATAATGATTTCATCGGCCTTACCCCGCTTCCCTTCGGCGATGAGAACGCGGACCGCTTTCTGCTCTGCGTCAATCACGAGTTCACCAATGACAATCTGATGCACCGCGCCCTTGCCGCCGCCGAAGATATGCGCACCGCCTACACACCGGACATGGCGCGCATCTCCATGGCCGCGCATGGCGGCTCCGTTGTGGAGATCGTGCTTCAGGACGGAAAATGGCAACCTGTGCAGAACAGCCCGTTCAACCGCCGCATCACGGCGCTTGAAACGGAAATGACGATCGACGGCCCGGCCGCAGGGCATGCGCGCCTGCAGACATCCGCCGACCCGACGGGCCGCAAGATCATCGGCACCTTCAACAATTGCGCCGGCGGCATGACGCCCTGGGGCACCTATCTCATGGCGGAAGAAAATTTCCATGGCTATTTCGGCAATGCATTGCCGCCGGAACATGCTGAAACGCGCAACTACGAGCGCTACGGCATTCCCGGAAATTTTTATCCCTGGTTCATTGCCGACAGCCGCTTCGATCTGTCGAAGGAGCCCAACGAGGCGAACCGCTTCGGCTGGATCGTGGAAGTCGATCCTTATGACCCCACCTCACGCCCCGTGAAGCACAGCTCCCTTGGCCGCTGCAAACATGAGGGCTGCGAAACCATTCTCGCAAAAGACGGCCGCCTCGTCGTCTATACGGGCGACGATCAGCGCTTTGAATATGTCTATAAATTCGTGAGCGATCAGAAGGTGGACACGTCGAACCGCGAAGCAAACAGGGACGTGCTTTCAAGCGGCACGCTTTATGTCGCGCGTTTCAACGAAGATGGCAGCGGCGAATGGCTGCCCCTCGTTTTCGGCAAGAACGGGCTCGGCCCGGAAAATGATTTCCATTCCCAGGCCGATGTACTGATCGAAACACGCCGCGCTGCCGACATTTTGGATGCAACGCCCCTCGACCGGCCGGAAGATGTGGAACCGCATCCTTTCAACGGCCACGTCTATATGGCACTCACCAACAATTCGAAACGCACGGAAGACCAGACCGATGCCGTCAACCCGCGCGCGGCAAATCTCTGGGGCCAGATCGTCGATATTCACGAAGAAAAAGGCGACCACACCGCCGGGAAATTCAAATGGGACCTGCTTGTAAAAGCGGGCAACCCGGCAGAGCCCGCCATCGGCGCTGCCTGGAACGAAGCCACCAGCGAGAATGGCTGGTTCGCCTGCGCCGACAATGTCGCCATCGACCCGCAAGGCCGCCTCTGGGCCGCAACGGACCAGGGCGGTGGCTGGCCCGAAGCCTCCGGCACGGCAGACGGCATCTGGGCGCTTGGCACGGAAGGTGAGACACGCGGCCTCGGACGCATGTTCTTCCGTGTGCCCGTCGGCGCTGAAATGTGCGGCCCCCGCTTCACACCGGACGGCGAAGCGCTGTTTCTCGCCGTCCAGCATCCTGCTGCCGACGGCGCCGAAGCGTATCAGCCCCATGGCCGCCCCTCCACCTATCTTGACCCCGCCACGCGCTGGCCCGATTTCGACCCCGCCCTGCCTCCCCGTCCCTCTGTCGTCGTCGTTACCCGTAAAGGCGGCGGAAAAGTCGGATAGCCCCGCAGATTAACCATGCCGGTTGCAAGAACCGCTCTGCTTGCGCACTCTAGGAGCGGGGAATGAAACTGGCGCGGCGCGCATCATCCGGCCGGTTCAATATTCGCGGGGGGTCCATGCGGCTGTTCAACACGCTTTTCGTGCTGCTTGTCGGCCTGCCCGTTCTGTTTTTCATCGCCTATGACAATGGCTGGCTCGATGAATATGTCGAGGATGACTGGATTCCAGCCGAACCATTGGTGAAGGCCGAACTGCGCGCCACCGTGCCGCCGGAAGAACTGGACCGCCACATCCAGGATGCGCTGGCGAAAGACGACTATGCCGATGCCGAGCTTTATGCCGGTGTCGCCGACTACGCCGCCATTCCCCTTTCCGATGAAACCCGCGCCCGGATGGACGAGGCGGGCAGCACCTTCAACCAGTTGCGCCGCAGCGGCGGCTCCTTCTTCGAAGGTTTTGTCTATGGCCGCGGCAGCGACACGGTCAGCTTCATGGGTGCCCTCACTTCTGACCTCACCGTGATCGGCGATGTGCGGGATATTGCAGGTGAAGGCGAAAAGCTGGTGATGGGTGAAGAATATTCCCAGCTCGTCCTCGGCCTTTCCGTTGCAGGTGTTGCCGCAACCGCCGCCACGGTCGGCACCGGGGGCGCGGCCCTGCCCGCGCGCGCGGGCCTGTCTCTTTTGAAAATTGCCCGCAAGGCCGGAACACTGACCGCAAGCTTTGCAGGTGAGTTGCGCCGTCTCGTTTCCGATGCCGTGCAATTCGGCAAATTGCGGGACACACTGCGCGGCGCGCGGCTCGACGATCTGGGCGCAACCCGGCGCGCCGTTTCGGACTATGCGGACAGCGTTTCCTTTACGCGCCTCACCCCGGTGCTTGATGACATGAACAGCCTGCAGCGCCAGCTCGGCCCGGCTGAGAGCGTGCGCATCATGCGCCATGTGGAGAATGCGGAAGACCTCAACAATGTGCGCCGCATGAGTGAAACGGTCGGCCCCAGCACACGCGGCGTGATTGAGCTGACCGGCAAGACCAGCCTGCGCGGCTTCAAGACACTGGTGAATTTCATCCGCTGGCTCTTCGGCTGGGCATGGGCCATCGTCGCCGGGCTCGCAACATGGATCGGCGGCATGGGCCTGCGCCGCGGCGTGCGG
>Ga0207828_100305_pt1 | contig 23286 bp, 21 predicted proteins | sample TtaePargueraPR_11_FD_187276 | JGI IMG/M metagenome (GOLD analysis project Ga0207828, IMG submission 187276) | Aerobic enrichment media microbial communities from Bioluminiscent Bay, La Parguera, Puerto Rico - Tt and P2 (3) (SPAdes) | ecosystem: Environmental > Aquatic > Marine > Unclassified ...
GACCCCGCATTGAAATCGTTGGCATTGAAAATGGCCTTGCCACCAAGACCGATGACAAACCCGGCCTGTTCTTTTCCGGTCACATCGGCAACTGGGAAGCGACCATGTGCATTGCCGAGGCGCTTGATATGGAGATGATGAGTGTCTACCGCGCGCCGGATAATCCGTGGGTAGAAGGCCTGTTCATGCGGGCCCGCAAAATGTTTAAAGGCCAACTGGTCAAGAAAGGCCCGGATGGTGCACGAAAGCTCACGCGCTATCTGAAGAATGGTGGTCATGCCTGCATGCTGGTCGATCAAAAGATGACAGATGGTATCGCCGTGCCGTTTTTTGGCCGGGATGCGATGACAGCCCCGGCACTGGCACAGTTTGCCCTTAAATACGATGCGCCAATCATTCCCGTTCGCTCAGAACGGCTGAATGGTGCACATTTCCGTGTGACGTTCTATCCGCCACTGGATGTCCCCAAAACAGGCGATCGGCATGCCGACATTCTGGCAATCATGACCATGGTCAACGCGACCATGGAATCTTGGATCCGTGAACGACCTGAACAATGGCTTTGGCTGCATCGTCGCTGGCCAAAATAATTCCGCTACACGTGAATTGATCTCAGTATTAACCGAATAGGAACCCTGTTGGCGCAGACTGGCATTTCGTCCGCTGTCGAACGCGTCTTCGGAGCCCGCCTTTTTGCGCCGCTTGCTGATCATTTTCTGTCTTATTCTGGCCGGGTCGATCTTTGTCGTCTGGCCGACAATGGCGCTTGACCACGACGACACGACCATTCGTGAAACAGCACGCGATATCCGGTTGCGGATTTCCGAGCTTGATCAGCAGCTCAAGGAACATCTGAAGCGTGCCCTTGAAGAATTCGGCAGTCGGCAAGTTGAATGCACCTCTGATCAGCCCCGAAAATCATTGTCGCAATGTATCGAAGAAGATGCGCGCGATCTGACGCGCACAACCATCACAATCGCCTCGGCCGGGAAGGATGATAAAAACCTTCTTGATGATCTGGCCGATACCGAAGAACGGTTTGCCCTGTTCACCCGCGAGATGAACAAAACCAATGATCTTCTGGCACGCGCAGGTGCAAGGCTTTACCTGAACAGTCTTGATGTCGCGCCGGAAATGGACCAGTTGCGCCGTGATGTGATTGTCTTTGTCGAACGCAAGCAGGCCTATGAGTTGCGCACCAAACAGGCGCTTCTGATCGCAACGGTTGCTATCATTCTGATCGCGATTTTTTCGCTGATCTTCGCCGTTATTCAGCGTTTCAGATAAATCAAACGATGATCTGATGACCATTGCGTCGCCCGTCCCCGATCGCCGAAAGCATATCGCCCGCCTGATTGACCTTGGCGGCATGCACGCCACCAAAGAACATGTCCTCGCAATCCCAACGCTGTTGACTGCCAAGGCTGAGCCCATCAAGCAAAGCGTCATCAAATCCGGGCTCGACCGATAACAGTTCATCTTCGACATGCATCCGGGGGGCCGAAATCGCCCCGTGCAGGGTCATGTCAAACGCATCGATATTCAGCAACACCTGAAGCATGGTTGACCGGATGCGGTTTGATCCGCCTGACCCCAGCGCGACCGACGCCCCATCCTTGCCAAGATAAAGGGCCGGGGTCATCATGGACGTCATTCGAACACCACACGGCCAGTTATGGAAACCATCCGGTGACAGATCGGCTTCCCCCAGCATGTTGTTCATCATGATCCCGGTGCCCGGCACGACCCGCCCAGATGTGGAGCCATTTGAAATCGTCGCCGCGGCAAGATTACCGTGCTGATCAACCACCGAAATATGGGTTGTGCCATTCTGACTAAGCGGGCGTTCGCCAATCATCAGACGATAACGTTCGCAAAGCTCGTCCGCCAGGATCGCCGGACTGGCACCAAATTCGCCGCGTGCAAGACCCGTGGCATGAATGATCCGCGATATGGCCTCAAGGTGACGTCCCGAGCCAAAGGCACCCAAAGCCATATCGCGCGCAAGCTTAAGCCCAAACCCGACCAGAACCCCGCCCGATGCCGGCGGCGGGTTCAAAACAAACCGCCCCTTGCGCCCCGTCACCAGTAACGGATCACGCACCAAGACGCGATAGGCCGCCAGATCCTGTGCCGTCAGATAACCGCCATGGTCAGCACATGCGCTTACAAGCGCCTTACCGATATCACCTTGGTAAAATCCATCTGCCCCGTTCTCGACCAGATAGTTGATGCTTTCTGCCAGATCAGGTTGCCGATGAAGCACACCGACATCAAGCAGCTCAAATTCATCGGCACCGGTTTTGCCAGCCTTGCCAAACACCTTGCGGCTTTCGGCGCAGAAGCCCAAAAGCGGCTCGACAATCCCCATGACATAGCGTTGAAAGGCATCAAGTTCGACGCCATCGCGCGCGGCACGGATCGCTGGCTCCGCCAGTTTTGCCATCGGCAGCTTGGCAAGATCCTCATGGACGGCAAAAAGCCCCGCCACCACGCCCGGTGTTGCCACCGAACCATAGCCACCATGGAATTCCTGGGTTACGCCACCGGCAAAGGTCGCAAGGCGGCTCTCAAATTCAAGGTTTTCTCGCGATCGTTTTTCAAGCGGCGTTTCGACAAAGAAATCATACAGTCTTGGCGTCTGCCCGGCGGGCCGCGCCATCACAAACCCACCACCACCAAGAGATGCCAGAACCGGCTCTGCCACACAGGCCGCCCACATCGCGGCAATCACCGCGTCAAAGGCATTGCCACCTTCGTCAAGCACACGGGCCGCCGCATCTGCGGTAACGACATGTCCTGCGGCAACGGCCCCGTGGGTTTTCATGGCTTATGTTTCCCGTTACTGACTGGCGTTTGCGGTCTTTTGCGCTTCTTCCATCGGTGGCACCAGCAACTGAGCATCAACCCGTGCCGCCCCGACATTGACCCGCCAATCCAGATGCGGCCCGGTCGCGCGACCTGATTCACCGATTTTGCCGATCAAATCGCCCTGTTTAACGACGTCGCCGACCTGCACATCAATTTCCGAAAGATGCAAAAACGCCGACACCACGCCAAGTCCATGATCGATAAACAGTGTCGCACCGGAAAAATACATATCGGGATGGGCCAGCGTCACAATGCCATCCGCCGGGGCAACAACCGGGCTTCCGGTCGGAAGCGCAATATCAACGCCCCAATGCGGTGCACGCGGTTCGCCATTCAAGATGCGTTGTGATCCGTAAACCCCGCTGATCGGACCAACGGCGGGCCAGATAAAGCCGTTCTCCAGGAAATTCTCGGTAAACCGTTCGGTGCGCGCTTCGCGGGCCTGACGTGAATCATCCTGAATGCGGCTGATAACTTCCGGATCGGGAGTCACCATTTTGGGTGCCAGTCCGTCAATCCGTTGAACATTAAATTCGCGATCAACTATCTCGTAACTGAACGCCTCGACACTGCCATCGGCATGCCGGATGCTGACCCGTGCCGGGCCTTCGTAATCACGCGGGAACCCCAAAACAAACCGGCCATCGGGTGCTATGGTATCAATCGCCTCGTCATCCAGCAGCACTTCCGATCCGGCATCTGTCTGCCCGAACACAATCCCGCCCTGAACGAACTGCCCCTGATAGGTCGGCTCGGCCGCCTGTGCAGAAAGACTAACCGCCAAAAGGCCCGCTGCGGCCAGCATGCCAGAAATGGTCATACGCATTACAGTAGGCTCCCTTGTCTGTCATCATCTTTGGGGGGCGGATTTTTCTTTTTCGCCGATTTTGGTTTGGCAGGTTTTTCTGGCGTGGATGAGGCAGTGTTTTGTGTTGGGATGTTAGCGCTATCATCCCCGCTCTTCTGCGGCTTTGACGTCGCAACACCTTCGCCTGCCGTGACAGGCTTGATGCCATCGCCCATCTCAAGATCATAGGTCTGACCTGTGACAAGATCGGACGATTTACCAACAAGATTGCCGTTCCCGTCACGTACCACCGCAAACCCGCGTTTCAGCACATTGCGATAGGAATAACTTTCCAGAAGTCGGTCATAGCGCGCAAGTCCCTCTGCCTCGCGGGTCAGCGTATTGCGAACCGCCCCCTGCAAACGCGTGCCAAGATCCATGATCTGTTTGTCGGCACGCGCAATATCGCGTTTGGCGTCACTGGGCCGAAGGCCCGCCGCAGCACGATCAAGGCGCGATTGCTGCATCTGAAGGGCGGATTTCATCGCACCATCCAGACGCAATGCCGCATTTTCCAAACGCCCGCGCTTTTCCGAAAGCTGTTCACGCGGGCTGACCAGTCGGGCACTGGCCTCGTTCAACCGTGCGCGGGCTTGTTGCGTGACATTGACCGCTGCACGCGGCAAACGATCCGCCCAGTTATCAAGGGTCTGGCTGCGTTCCTCAAGCATGCGTTTGGGATCGCCCAAACCACGGGCCAGACTTTCAAGCGCCGTTTTCTTTTCAACGCCCAAACGCCGGACGGCCTGCGCCAAACGAAGACCATCTTCCTCGACCTGACCAATCAGTTCGACGCGGACCGGTACGGCCTTTTCCGCCGCCCCGGTGGGCGTCGGTGCACGCAGATCAGACACAAAATCAATCAGCGTGGTATCGGTTTCATGGCCGACGGCTGAAATCACCGGAATGTTAGACTCGGCCACCGCGCGGGCAACGACTTCCTCGTTAAACGACCAAAGATCTTCAAGCGATCCACCACCGCGCGCAACGATCAACACATCCGGGCGCGGGATCTGGCCATAGGGTAAAAGATCATTAAAGCCCCGCACGGCCTCGGCCACCTGTTCGGCCGCCCCCTGCCCCTGCACAAGGACCGGCCACAACAAAACCCGGCGCGGGAAACGATCGCGCAGGCGATGCATGATATCGCGGATTACGGCACCGGTCGGCGATGTGACAATGCCAATGACATCGGGCAGGAACGGGATCGGCTTTTTGCGTTCAGGATCAAAAAGCCCTTCGGCAGCCAGCTTCTTTTTGCGTTCTTCCAGAAGCTTTAAAAGCGCGCCTTCGCCCGCGACTTCCATCGTCTCGATGACGATCTGGTATTTTGATCGGCCCGGGAATGTCGTCAGGCGACCAGTGACGATCACTTCCATGCCGTCTTCGGGCACAAGGCCAAGCTTGGCCGCCTGCCCGCGCCAGCACACGCCATCAATCACCGCCTTGTCGTCTTTCAGCGCAAGGTACATGTGACCGCTGCTGGCGCGCTTGAACCCGGAAATTTCGCCGCGCACCCGCACGAACGAAAAGGCATCCTCCACGGTCCGCTTTAGCGCGTTTGACAGGTCGGAAACCGAAAATTCGGGTGCATTTCCCGATTTTACGGGCGTTTCGGGAACCGGGGCATAGGGGTCGAACAAATCTTGCGTCATCAAGGGTACTTTATGCTAAAAGCCCGCCTAATAATTTTGCGGGGTGGCAATTGGGTCTAGCCTAGTTCATCGCGCATGGACCATCAAGCAATCGGACAAGTCGAAGGATAAAGTCATGAAGGTTCTGGTCGTTGGCGGCGGCGGACGTGAACACGCATTGTGCTGGGCGATTGCGCGCAGCCCGCGCATTTCCAAACTGTGGTGTGCCCCAGGCAATGCCGGCATTGCAGATTCGGCAGAGTGCGTTGCGATTTCAGATAGCGACATCGATGGTCTGGTAAAATTCGCCAAGGACAACGCGGTTGATCTGGTCGTTGTCGGGCCCGAGGCCCCGCTGGTGGCAGGCCTTGTTGATGCACTGGATTCTGAGGGCATCAAATCATTCGGCTGTTCCAAGGCCGCCGCCCAGCTTGAAGGCTCCAAGGGCTTCATGAAGGACATGGTCGCAAAGTTCGGGGTTCCGACCGCTGCCTATGGCCGTTTCACCGATCCCAAAGACGCCAAGGCCTTTGTTGAAAAACAGGGCGCACCGATTGTGGTTAAGACCGATGGTCTGGCGGCGGGCAAGGGTGTGACCATTTGTATGACAAATGACGAAGCCTTTGCCGCGATTGAAGAATGCATGGTCGGCGGCAAGTTTGGTGACGCCGGTGCGGAAATCGTCATCGAGGAATTCCTAAAAGGTGAGGAAGCCTCATTTTTTGCCGTCTGTGATGGCGAAAACGTCATTCCGCTGGTCGCAGCCCAGGACCACAAGGCGGTTGGCGAAGGCGATACCGGCCCCAATACGGGCGGCATGGGTGCTTATTCCCCGGCCCCAGTCTTTACCGATGCGGTCGAAGCCAAGGTCATGGATCAAATCATCATCCCGACCGTCAAGGGCATGGCCAACGAAGGCCACCCGTTCAAGGGCGTTTTGTTTGCCGGACTGATGATTGATGAGGCGGGCAATCCGAAACTGATCGAATACAACATTCGTTTTGGCGACCCTGAATGTCAGGTCCTGATGACGCGTCTGAAATCAGATGTGCTTGATATCCTTGATGGTGCAGCCACCGGCACGCTCGATCAAGTCAAACCGGAATGGTATGAGGAAACCGCCATGGTGGTTGTCATGGCCGCCAAGGGGTATCCGGGATCTTACGAAAAAGGCACCGAGATCAAAAACGTCCCGGCCGCGGATGCCATGGACAAGGTCAAGGTCCTGCATGCCGGTACCAAGATGGATGGCGACAAACTGGTTGCGACCGGTGGCCGCGTACTTGGTGTGACCGCGCGCGGCGCGACGGTGACCGAAACCCAGAAACGCGCCTATGAAGCGGTTGATGTCATTGATTGGGATGGCGGGTTCTGCCGCCGCGATATCGGCTGGCGCGCGGTTGCCCGCGAACAGAACTAACCAAATCGAACACCAAACTAAAGAGGCCGGGTTACGCAACCCGGCCTTTTTTGGTTTGAACACCCATTTGGTTGCGCACCCGATATCGGATATGGCAACGACCGTCACTTTGGGTTTCGATATCGGCTTCAACCCCGAAGACATCACGCAAATTCTGTTGTGTCAGAATTTCAGACGGGGTTCCGATTGCGGTCAGTTTTCCGCCATCCATCATCGCGATTCGGTCACAAAACAGTGCCGCGTGGTTCAGATCGTGCAAGGCGGCAACGACGGTAACCGGCAACGCGTGCACCAGTTCCAAAAGCCCAAGCTGATGATGAATATCAAGATGGTTGGTCGGTTCATCCAGCAGCAGGTAATCGGGTTGCTGGGCCAAGGCACGCGCGATGTGAACCCGTTGTTTTTCGCCGCCGGACAATGTGTGCCAGATACGATCGGCCATATTGCCCATGCCGACACTTTCAAGAGCGCTGGTGACAATATCATCATCAATCGCTGACCAGGGCGACAGCAGGCTAAGATAGGGTGTGCGCCCAAGCGAAACGGCTTCGTGCACGGTAATGCGGTCGCTGGTATCGGCCTGCTGTTCGACAAAACCGATCCGGCGCGCCAGATTGCGCCGTCCGACCTTGCGCATCGGTTGGTCACCCAGCAACGCCATACCATCGCTTGGCGGACGAATGCCCGCCAAAACCGACATCATGCTGGTTTTGCCCGATCCGTTCGGCCCGATGATGCCGAGGAATTCACCCTGCTCAACGCGCAGCGACACATCACGCACGATCTTTTTAAAACCGACCGACCAGCTGATATTGCGCAGTTCCAACGTCATCGCAATATCCTTCCGTGACAGAGAATAAGCGCAAAGGCAGGTGCCCCGACAAGTGCAGTAATCACCCCAATCGGCAAAACCTGACCGGGGACAATCACCCGCGAAATCACATCCGCCCCGACAAGGAAAAGTGCGCCAATCAATGCAGACAATGGCAATAAAAGCCCATGCCGGTTGCCAACGAAAAAGCGCGCCGCATGCGGGATAACCAGCCCGACAAATCCGATGGAACCGACAATACTGACCATGACCGCCGTCATCAGCGCCGATATCCCGATCAGGATCACGTAAACACGGCGCACCGGCACACCAAGTGATGCGGCCGAATCGCGCCCAAAGGTAAAGGCATCAAGTGCGCGTGCATGCCAAAGACACACCAGCAACCCAATGATCGCCATCGGGAAGGCCTGCGTGGCATCGGGCCACCGCACACCGCTTAGATTGCCCAAAAGCCAGAACATGATCCCGCGGGCTTCCTCGGCACTGGCGGATTTGGTGACGATAAAAGACGTCAGGGCATTAAAAAGCTGCGCACCGGCAATCCCCGCCAGAATGATCGCCCCGGTGCCCCGCCCTGCCTGCAATGCCAACAGGGAGACAAAGGCGAAAGCCACGACCGAGCCGATAAACGCCCCGACCGACAAGCCAAACATCCCGGCCCCAACGCCAAGGATGGCGACACTGACCGCCCCGGTCGATGCCCCGGCAGAGATCCCCAACAAATAGGGATCGGCAAGCGCATTGCGCAAAAGCGCCTGCAATACCGCCCCAGACAGCGCAAGTGCCGCCCCGCAGGATGCCGCAACCACCGCCCGGCTCAGGCGATAGTTCCAGACAATGCCTGCATCAATCGGATCAACATCATATCCGGCCCCCCAGACATGATTGGCAATGGTACTCATCACCGTCTGGACAGGGATAGATGTTTCACCGACGGATGCGGCAAAGGCCAACGATAAACCCAGCAGTACCAGGGCCGCAAAAGCGGCACTGGTGCGACGTCCGGGTAGGAAAGAAAGCAGTGCGATCAATTGCTTTGGCTCTTGCGCAGATCGACAACCGCCTTGGCGACCATTTCGATGCCGTCAATCGTACGGATGGTCGGGTTCATCGACATCGCATCAAGCACGACAATCTGGTCATTTTGAACGGCTGTCATCTGGCTTGTCACCGGATCGGATTTCAGGAACTTCATTTTCAGTTCCCAGTCATCCGCCGGGAAACGGCGACGTTCCATTTTGCCGATGGCAATAATGTCCGGGTTGGCACGCGCGATGGTTTCCCAACCGACTTTGGGCCATTCATCGTCGCTGTCGATAACGTTCCTGACATTAAGGATATTGGCAATATAGCCCGGCGCGCCTTTTTGCCCGGCCACGAACGGATCAACATCGATCTCGGCACTTGAGAACCAGAAAAGCATGCTGACGCCACTGCCATCAATGCTTTCGACACTTTCGCGTGCGGCCTGCTCGCGGGCGCGCAGGTCCGCAACAAGCTGTTCACCGCGATCTTCAACATCAAAGATTTGTGCCATTTCCGTGATGGTCTGATAGATCAGGTCCATGGAAAACGCATCAAGACGCGTGCCATCGCCACCGGTGCTGTTGTCCTTACCCACACAGTCAGCAGGTGCGGTGTACACCGGAATGGAAAGTTCATTGAATTGCGTGACCGTGCCAACGGCGCCATTCGGGCCGACATGCCATTGATACTGGTTGGTCACGAGGTCGGGTTTCTGACCAACGACACTTTCAAAGCTTGGATCATTATCGGCAAGGCGCTTTACCTTGGCATTGACTTCGCGATATTCCTCTGCCACCGGATTGAACCACACGGCCGTTCCGACAACCTTGTCTGCCAGTCCCAGGCGATAAAGGATTTCGGTATTGCTTTGACCCAGCGACACCACCCGTTCAGGTGCCTTTTCAAACGTCACACTGCGCCCGCAGTTTTCAATGGTAAGCGGATACTCCGTTGCCTGCGCACCGGTTGCTGTCAATACCAGTCCAGCAGCAAACACCCCGGCTGCCAAACCCTGTCTATTCATCTTAAGCACGTTGTTTTCCTTTGTTGGAGATGCAAATCGAAGGCAACGCCTTGAATCACATATCCTTGTAAATGTTATGTTATAACATAACATCAAGGTTGCTACGGTCAAGGGACTGGCTAAGATGCTGAAAAATGGCGGGAGATATCCGGCTTTGAGTTTAGGGAAACCGCACTAAACCATGGGCCGGAACACGCACCGACATTCTCCGGGGCACCCCGCCCGGTTCGTCGTCTTCGTGTCGGCAGGTCTCCTGGCTTACGGGTCAACGCATTTTCCCTGGCCTTCCCGGGTTGATCCCAGTGGCATTGGTCAGAAAAATGCTCACCGCCTACAGTTGCGGGGGCAGCTTCGGTTAATGAGCCAATATTCGGCCCATCTCGAATTCCCTTTATCCGATATTCGGATACCGACACGTCACGGTTAGATTAAACCAAAAACACGGTCAAGGAAATTGGCAGACCACCAGCGGCATTAACGCCAAGGCTCCATGCATAAAAAGCAATTGATACGACCTTGAATTTGCCATGTTTCATCCCGATTACCTCCACACTGCCGGGTATGCTTTCCCGACACCTCAAACCACAGGAATGTGATGAACATGACGACTTCTGTTGAACGCAGACGCTTTTTGAAATCCATCGCGGCAGCCGGTCTTATCCTGCCGGGAATGTCGATCTATCAGCATGCTTTGGCAGATGTCGACGGCCTTGATCTGGGTTCGGGACAACCGTTTGATTTTGCCGATCTGATTGCACGCGCCAAATCCATGGCTGCATCGGCTTATGAGCCGCCGGTTGCGCCAAACCCGGAAATTGTCGGCAAGATCGATTACGACGCCCATGGCAAGCTGCATTACAAACGCGACCACTCGCCGTTTTCCGATGGATCGGGCACCTATCCGCTGACCTTCTTCCATCTGGGTATGTATTTCGCCAAACCGGTGCATATGTATCTTCTGGAAAACGGGCAGGCACGCGAAGTGATCTATAAGCCCGATTACTTTGACATGCCCGAAGACAGCATTGCCCGCCAGTTGCCCGCCAATAGCGGCTTTGCAGGTTTCCGCCTGCATGAAAATCAGGCGCGCGATGACTGGAAGACCCAGGACTGGGCGGCGTTTCTTGGCGCATCGTACTTCCGCGCCATTGGCGATGAAGGCCAGTATGGCCTGTCGGCGCGCGGGATTGCGGTCAATACCGCGACCTCGGTTCCCGAAGAATTCCCTGATTTCCGTCAATTCTTTATCGAACCGGCCAAAAATCCCGAAGACCCTGTGACGGTCTATGCCCTGCTGGATGGGCCCAGCATCACGGGGGCTTATAAATTCCTGCTTTATCGCGGCGAAGGCGTCACAATGGATGTCGAAAAGCATCTGTTTTTACGCAAGAACATCGAACGGCTTGGCATCGCACCACTGACCAGCATGTTCTGGTATTCAGAACAGAACAAATCGTTCCGCTTTGACTGGCGCCCGGAAGTGCATGACAGCGACGGGCTGGAGCTTTGGACTGGCGGCGGTGAACGCATCTGGCGACAGCTGAACAACCCGGAAACCATCCGCGCATCGGCGTTTGGTGACAATAACCCGCGTGGTTTTGGTTTGATGCAGCGTGATCGCGATGTGAAAAACTATCTTGATGGTGTGCGTTATCACCGCCGCCCCAGCCTGTGGGTCGAACCGCAAGGCGACTGGAATGACGGTGCGGTTCAGTTGATCGAAATCCCGACCGATGATGAAATCCACGATAACATTGCAGCCTTCTGGGTCCCGAATGGCCCGGCCAAGGCGGGTAATTCTTATCAGTTCAAATACCGCCTGTATTGGCAGGCCCATAACCCGTTCCCGGTCAAGGAACTGGCGCGTGCGACCGCAACCCGCATGGGCCGTGGTGGCGAGCCGGGCACCAACCGACCCAAGGACGAGATCAAGTTTTCGGTCGAGTTCGAGGGTGAGGTTTTGGGAACGCTTGCCTACGGCGAATTCCCCGAAGTGGTTGTGACAACCTCGCGCGGGGAGATTGTGCGCACCAAGATCGAACCGATCATGGATACCCGCATCTGGCGGGCGGCCTTTGACCTTAAGGCCGCGGGCACAGACCCGGTTGACCTTCGCATGTATCTGAAACGCGGTGATGCGCCACTTAGTGAAACCTGGATGTTCCAGCACCTGCCGGCTGTTGGCAACCAGCAGCAGGGTTAGGGTTAATGCGGGGCCATGTCGGCAGACTGGCTGGCCCCACCCTGCCCAAGGATCGCCATAACATCACGCATCGGTGGTGCGCCAAACATGCGGGCATATTCGCGACTGAACTGTGACGCGCTTTCATACCCAACTGCGTAGGCCGCCGATGCGGCATCCTTCATTTCGGCCAGCATAATCTGACGCGCCGTCGTCAGGCGGAGCCGCTTTTGGTACTGAAGCGGGCTCATGGCCGTTACCCGTTTGAAATGGTGATGGAAGGAAGACGGGCTCATATTGGCACGATTTGCCAGTTCTTCCACCTTAAGCGGCTTGTCGAAATTATCCTTGATCAGTTGAAGGGCTGCCGAGATGCGCTGCATGTTGCTGCCGCCGATGGCAAGCCCCGCGATCATAGCTCCCTTTCCGGTGCATAACAGGCGGTAATGCACTTCACGCATCAAAAGCGGCAACATCACCGGAACATCATCAGGTCGATCAAGCAGTTCAACCACCCGCAAAACAGAATCGATCAGGCTTTCGGTTGTCTTTTCGACAAAAAGTCCGCGCGTGCTTTCACCATCCGTACCGATCCTGATATCCATGTTGGCGACAAGTTCGCCCAGGATCTTCGCATTGAGATCAAGTGACAGGCTGCGATATGGCGCATCCTCGGCCGCCAGCGTCACATGACCAACAAGTGGCAAATCGACCGATGCCGCCAGCAGTTGGCCGGGCTCATAGCGATAAAGCTCATCCCCCAGCGTGACTTCCTTCGCGCCTGAGATAATCAGACACAGGCAAGGCTTGTAGATCGTCGGCACCTTAAGCGTCGGGCCGGTTGATCGGAACATCCACACCGGTTCAACCACCGTCCGCACCGCGCCATTCTCTTCGCAGTATTTGTCAATCAGACCACACAGCTTCTGATAGCTATCCATTGCAAAACCCTTTGTTTTCCTTAAGCGCACTATACACCCCTCACCACAGGGGCAAAGCGCTCAATGGTGCAATTGGAGGAATAGGCAATCCAATTCGAGTTCTGTGTATTCAACAATCGGGGATTTATCGACAGAGTAAGCGCCACGAACAAACACCGACACACCAACCCAAGGAGCATGTCATGTCGAACCCGATCAACCATGTCGAAAACAAGACCGTTATCATCACCGGGGCCAGCAGCGGCATTGGCGAAGCCACCGCCCGCCTTCTGGCATCCCGCGGGGCGAATGTGGTTCTGGGCGCACGCCGCACGGAACGCCTTGATGAGATTGCCACCGAAATCGAAGCTGCTGGCGGCCGTGCCATGGCTCGTTCGGTGGATGTCACCAATGCCGATAGCGTCGAGGCACTGGTTTACAACGCAAAAAACCTTTATGGCCGTGTGGATGCGATCTTCAACAATGCCGGCGTGATGCCGCTTGCCCCGATGTCGGCACTGAAAACCGACGAATGGGACAACATGATCAATGTCAATATTCGCGGTGTTCTGAACGGCATTGCTGCTGTCCTGCCGCTGTTTCAGGAACAAGGTGGCGGTCATGTGATCAACACCGCGTCCATTGCAGCACACAACGTATATTCAAGTGCGGCTGTGTATTGTGGAACCAAATACGCAGTCTGGGCGATTTCCGAAGGCCTGCGTCAGGAAAGCACCAATGTCCGTGTGACCACCATTTCGCCGGGCGTGGTCGAGACCGAACTGGGCCACGATATCTCCGATCCCAACAGCAAGGAGCTTCTCACCCAGTTCCGTCAGGTATCCCTGACACCGGATGCGATTGCGCGGGCTGTGCTTTATGCCCTTGATCAGCCGGCAGATGTCGACATCAACGAAGTCACTGTTCGTCCGACGGCATCGGCGTTCTGATGAAAATCATTCTGCAATCCTTGTACTTTCTTTCTGTGCTGGTGGTGTTCGCATCACCAGCATGGCCCCAACAGGAGGCCGGTATGAACAAAAGCGCTGAAATCGACCCGCACCCGTATGTCGGCATGTGGGTGACCAAGGATGGTCGTATTCGTCAGGAACTGCGTGCCGATGGCCGCTATGACGAGGCCCGCGGCACACGTCAGTCGGCCTATCAGGGCGACTATCAGGTTTCGGGGAATTACATCACCTACCAGGATAACACCGGTTTTACCGCCGATGGCTATTTCGAAAATGATGTCCTGTATCACGGTGGCATGGTGATGTTCCGTGAAACACCTGATGAATAACGCCACTCTACCTTTTGTAAACAGGCCGGGCGGGAAAACAGCCCACCCGGCCTTGCGTTTATTTAAACACGTTCAAGGGCAATGACCGTATCAATAACCGAACCCTTTTCGCCCTTCGGCCCGGTTGCCATGCGTTCAAAATTATCGACTGCGATCTGACGCCAGCAGGTGTGATCAAGTGCCAGCGCATCAAGGGCTTCTTTCGGGGTTGGAAACACCATATCCTCGGGCGCCCATGACCATGATGGCCGTGATCCATGGGTGGTAACAAGTAACAAACCACCCTTTGCAATCATTGCCGCAGCCCGGTTCAGCACCGCTTCACGAGCAAATTCGACAGGTGATTGCAGGAACTGTGCGGTCACAAGATCAAACAAGCCGTCTGGCAGGCTTTGGGTCAGATCATGCGCCTCGAACGTGATCTGATTCTCTACGCCATTGCGTCCGGCATTGGCGCGCGCATACCCCAAGGCCGTCTCGGAAATATCGACGGCGGTTACTGTCCACCCCTGCTTGGCAAGCCAGACGGCGTCATCACCCTTGCCGCAGCCAAGCTCAAGCGCGTGACCAATTGGCCTGTCTTTGACGAAGCGTTCAAGGACCGCAGACGGCTGTCCGCTGGTCTCTGGGGAGGCCTTTTCATATTTGTCTTCCCAAAATTTCCTTGGGTCCATTTTCGGATCGATATTCATGTCCTGTCTTCCGGGATTGTTTCGGTGGCGCCTTAGCGAATCACGATACTTTATAAGTTACATGATTCGTCAATCCTGTCAATTTCATGCATCTTTGAAAGTTACATACCTTGATAATGACGGAAGAATTGGACACCAGACAACACGATGGCCAACCTGGCCAATGATTTTGAAAAGGGTATTTCAAAGCCTGGTTTGACGTCAGAAGACTTTGCCAATGAAGGCAACCTTCAACACGGACCTAGCGCAAGCTGCCAAAGAAATCCTTCAAAAGCTTCGCCGCCTCGACCTCGCCAATGCCGCCATAGACTTCCGGGCGGTGATGGCAGCTTGTGCTTTCAAACACACGCGGGCCGTGATCAACGCCGCCACCCTTGGGGTCATAGGCCCCGAAATAGACCCGCCGCAGACGGGCAAATGAAATGGCGGTTGCGCACATGGGGCAAGGTTCAAGCGTGACGTAAAGATCGCAATTGGGAAGTCTTGGTTCGCCCTTGGCGCCGGCAGCGGCCCGGATCACGAGAATTTCGGCGTGTGCCGTTGGATCGTTCATTTCCTCGGTCAGGTTGCCGGCGCGTGCCAAAACCTCGCCGGTATCAGCATCGACCAGAACAGCACCGACCGGCACCTCGCCACGGCGGGCGGCAGCACGGGCTTCTTCAAGCGCCATATCCATGTAGCTGTCTGCACTCATGATCTTTCCATCCCGCTAGGGCCATCTGACAAATGCGGTCATTTATCAGGGTTGATCTTGTTTTTACTTCATTTTAGGGCGTGTAGGTTCACAGTGCTACCAAGCAGATAATGGGTCAAGCCATCATCTGGCAGGTTGCCGCTTTAGCTTTACCGACGGCTACCTGCAGAAACGCATGGACCATCCGCGTGAATTGCCGTTGCCCTTAAAGGGTTACACAGGTAGTTTCCGCGTGACTTTATTCGTGAACCTGTCACCAGCATCAAGGCTATTTCGATGATGACCACGCGCAAGCCGATCATTGGTATCACACTCGATTCCGAAGAACCGGGGGGCTATTCCAAATTCCCGTGGTATGCGCTGCGTGAAAACTATGCCGGTGCGGTGACCGAGGCGGGCGGCATTCCGATGCCTTTGCCCCACGAGGTGGAACTGGTTCCCGATCTGCTGGATCTGATTGACGGGCTGGTCGTGACCGGTGGCGCGTTTGACGTGGACCCGAGCCTGTTTGGCGCGACGGAAAAACACGACACGGTTGTCACCAAGGATCGGCGCACCAAATTTGAATGGGCGATGGCCGAAGGCGCGCTTGAGCGCGACATGCCGGTTCTGGGCATTTGCGGTGGGCAGCAGCTTTTGAACGTTATTCTGGGCGGGTCCCTGATCCAGCATATTCCGGATGCGGTTGAGAACTGCCTGCCCCACGAACAGCCCAACCCGCGCAATGAGCCCGGCCATGATGTCACGGTCGAACCGGATACGCTTCTGGCCAAAATCGTTGGCGATGTGAAAACACTGTCGGTCAATTCCGCGCACCATCAGGCGGTGGCGGGTGTTGGCCCGGATGTGATTATTAATTCCTATGCGCCAGATGGCGTGATTGAGGGGATTGAACATCCGAAATATCGTTATTGTCTCGGGGTCCAGTGGCATCCCGAATTTCATATCAGTTCGGGCGATGCGAAGATTTTCGACGCCCTGATTTCCGAGGCCCGCAAATGAGCGACAAGAACACCACCCCGGATGACAACAAGCCCGAACGCATTGCAAAGCGCATTGCGCGATCAGGCGTTTGTTCCAGGCGTGATGCCGAACGCATGATTGCCGAGGGGCTTGTCCGCCTCAATGGTAAAAAGCTTGATAGCCCGGCGGTCACCGTCACCGACGAAGACGAAATCATTGTCGATGGCAAGCCGCTGCCGGAAAAGGAAAAACCGCGTCTTTGGCGTCTGTTTAAAAAGCGCGGTCTGGTCACCAGCCACCGCGATGAACAGGGCCGCGACACGGTGTTTGAACATCTGCCAAGTTACGTCCCGCGCGTGATTTCGGTCGGGCGTCTGGATTTGAACTCCGAAGGGTTGCTGTTGCTGACCAATGACGGCGAACTTGCCCGTTATCTTGAACTGCCCGCCACCGGTTGGGCGCGCCGCTACCGCGTGCGTGTGCATGGACAAATTGACCCGGCCAAGCTCAAGCAGCTTGAGGACGGTGTTACGGTTGACGGGATCAATTATGGCTCTATCCAGGCCGAGGTTGACGTTCAGAAAGGCACCAATGCCTGGATGACAGTGACGCTCCGCGAAGGCAAGAACCGTGAAATCCGCCGTGTGATGGAACATCTTGGCTGGCCGGTGACGCGCCTGATGCGTGTGTCCTATGGCCCGTTCCAGTTGGGCAATCTGGCCCCCGGCGAGTGCGAGGAAATCACCGGCAAGGTGATGAAAGAACAGCTCGCGGCATTCTTCAAGGGCGACTATTCCAAGGTTTCCGAAAAGAAATCGGTTGCCCGTGGCGGAACATCGCGCCCGAAGGCACCGCGTACCGTCTTTGGCCAACCGGCCCAGCGCAAACGCCCGCAAGGCGGCCCGAACGCCTCGGCCCAGAATGCCGAGAACGAAGAACAGCGCGACACCCGCGAACGTCCGGCTAGTGGTGCTGCACGCAAAGGCCCGCGCATCGGTGCGGCTCCGCGCGCCGGTGGCCGTGGCAGAGCAGCAAGCGGTTCGGATCGGCAGGAACGCGATATGCGCGAAGAACGCGGATCATCACGCCCGACCAACAAGGGCCGTGGCCGTTACAGCGCCGAAGGCAAAGCTGCCGGTGGACGTGATGGCGGTCGCGACGGCGGTCGTGATGGCGGACGGGGTACAGGTGGCCGCGAAGGCAAGCCGGGCTTCATCGAAGGACGTGGCCGCGGGAAATCAGGTGGCAAGCCATCTGGAAAACCCACCGGTCGTTCCGGTGATGCTGCACATAGTGCGCCCGGCCGCAAACCGTCCGGCAACCGTCCGCGCGGCAAGAAGGACTAAGCTGAATGCGGATTGTCGGTGGCACCCATCGTGGCAGGCTTCTGAACGCACCGGAAGGACGCGATACGCGCCCTACCCTTGATCGCGTACGAGAGGCGCTTTTTAGCATCCTGTCACACGCATCGCGCTGGTATGAGGATGACTTCAACCCGCTTTATGACGGGGTGATCCTTGATGCCTTTGCCGGATCCGGCGCGCTTGGGCTTGAGGCCATTTCACGTGGTGCAGACAAGGCGGTGTTCTTTGATAATGACCGCAAGGCGATTGCGATTATTGATCAAAATATCGAGGCGCTGCGTATTGCCGATCAGGCAAGTGCGCGACGTGCGGATGCCACCAAACCACCACGCGCCAGCGCGCCCGCCAGCATGGTGTTTCTCGATCCGCCCTATGGGAAAGACCTGATCGATCCCAGCATCACGGCCCTGGCCCAGGCCGGATGGATTGATGATAACACCCTGATTGTTGCCGAACGCGATCCGCGTGATCCGGAAATCACACTTGAAGATTTTTATCTGTGCGACAGTCGTAAATATGGTCGCTGCCAGATTGATATCGGGCGCTTTATCGCCTGATTGCAGCAGAGCTGCCCGTAAGCACATTCTGTGATAGATTTGGATACCAGCACTAGCGGTTGATCGTCATGAAACGCCTGTCCAATAGTTCACCAGACAAGGAATTTGGTCGCCTTTTGCGCCAGTGGCGGCGCGCAAGCGATATCAAACAATCGCGTCTGGCCGATATTCTGGGCGTAACACAGGCAACCGTTTCGCGCTGGGAAAGTGGCGCGCAAAGCCCGGCCCCGCTGCAATATGACCTGATCCATCAAATGATGACGCGCAAACGCAATTTCCGCCTTGATCAGGCGATCAAACGGCTGGTCTTGCATTCATCCCAGCGCGTCCATCTGATCGAAGACAGATCACACCGTCTTCTTTGCGTGTCGCGCCCGCGTGAAAACGAATGGCAACGCGACAGTACGCCGCTGCTTGGCACCTCGTTGTGGTGCTTTGCGACCCCGGAAATCGCATCAGCCGAAAAAAGCCTGCATGACCTTGGCTGGCACGAGGATCAGACCGATCATCTGACCTTTGAAAACTCCCGCCGGGAGGGCGCACCGCTACGGATTGTCGATACCTATATCCTTTGGGAACGGTTTTTCCTGTCTGATGGCACGGCTGTGCGCCTGACCACCGGGTTTGATCAGAATCCGGTTCACATCTGATACGGATCTTCCGCGCATATTTTACCGGCGCATATTTCATACGTGGCATTCTGGTCAGAATATCGGTAATCAGGCCCCTCAATTGCACCGATCCTGCCCCGCGGAACTGAACCATGCCACCCATCACCGCCGTTATCATTCTTTATGGACTTGGACTGACAGCCTCGATGCAGGTCGGTCTGATTGGTCCGATTGCGCCTGACTTGCGCGCAAGCTTTGGGCTTAGTCAGGCGGAGTTCGGACTGGTGGCCTCCCTGATCACCGCAGCAGGCGCACTTTGTGCCATTCCAGCCGGTGTCTGGGCCGCACGGGCCGGGCTGCGGAGGTCACTCGTCCTTGGCTGTATGATGATGGTTGCGGGCGCGCTGATCTTTGCGACCGCCAATGTGAGCAGCCTTCTATATGTCGGGCGGATTGTCACCAGCGTTGGCTATCTTCTGATTGTTGTTGGTGCGCCAAGCTGGATGGCGGCATTCACAAATCCCAAGCTTGTCGCCATGGCCATGAGCATCTGGGGCACCTTCATCCCGGTTGGCATTGCCCTTGGCAACTGGGTTAGTGCGGCTGTGGCAACATGGATGGACTGGCGGATCGCTGTTGGGGTTTGCACCCTGCCGGTTCTGGTTTTGCTACCGCTTCTTGCCCTGATGGACAAACCCGAAATCGCAACGGCGCGGCGATCACTTGTTGTCGGGGTGGTCGGTGTTTTGAAATCCCGTTCCGCCCTTCAGGTGGCGCTGACCTTTGGCGCGTTTGCGGGTGCAACGTCGGCCGCTTTGGCGTTCATGCCGGCCATGCTGGCCGATAACCTTGATATTGGCATTACGCTGTCGGCCGGGATCATCGGTACAGCCGCAATTGCCGGAAATGTTATTGGCAGTGTTGGCGCCGGAACTGTTCTGGGCCGTGATGTTGCTGGCCGGACCATTCTGATTGTATTTTTGCCGATGATGGCGGCTGCCATTTCGACCCTCTATATCAGCACCTCTGTACCGCTTAGCATTACCGCACTGATTATCTTTAACATCTGCCAGGGCGCTGTTGCCGGAACCTGCTTTGCACTTTTGCCAAAGATCGCCAAGGATGGCCTTTCCATGCCCGCCCTGCAGGGCATGCTGGCCCAGTTCGCCGAGATTTTTGTCGTTATCGTTCCCCCGTTTGCCGGGGCGATGATTGATCAAAACGGCTGGGCCGGGGCGGCAGTGGTTCTGGGTGGTTTTTACTTCGCAGGCCTCCTGATTACCCTACGAAAACCGGGCATAGCGGCCCATATTAGACAAAATTCATCTTAGAACTATACGATACGATGGCTTGACCTATCCGGCGAAGCAGGCGACCCTTCCCTCCCACACAAATCAAAAAGATTCAGGGAAGTGGAATGCAGTTGATCAAAGCCATCTTTATCGGACTGGTATTGATCGGCATTTCCGTTCTTGCAGTCTTCTTCATCTGGCTGGCCCCGGTGGGGGCTGCCTACAGCGCCAAGATCATGTGCTCCGCCATTTTTGTTGATGGCCTGACCTCCACACGGGCGCGCGATGTTGATGTTCTTGCAGACAACAATGCCCTTTTATCCCTGATCACCACCAATGTGGATCTGCGCAACCAGACTGTCAGTGCGCATGCCTTCGGGTTCCGCAAACGGTTTGCCGTTTATCGCCCCAACCTTGGCTGCACGCTGGCTGATGATCTGGATCATGTCGCCCAATTGCGCAATTCGACCCCGGTAATGAGACCGGTCACACCGCGGCCGCTTCTGACGACACCGCCACCCGCGAATGTTGACCGCCGGGCGCTTAACAACCTCCTGTTTGACGTCATGGATGAGCCGGGCCTGCATCCGGAACGACGGACACGTGCGGTCGTGATCTTGCATAACGGCAAGGTAGTCGCGGAACGCTATGCCGAAGGCATAACAGCCGACACGCCGTTACCCGGCTGGTCGATGACCAAAAGCGTTTTCAACGTCATCCTCGGTCGCATGCAGTTCGAAGGCATGATGCCCGACATTCAGGACCCGGTCCTGATCAACGAATGGCAGGCAGAGCCAAACGACCCGCGTGCAACCATCAATTACGATGATCTGCTTCGCATGCGAAGTGGACTGGAGTTCGATGAAAGCTATGCCAATCCGCTATCCGATGTGGTGCAGATGCTGTTTATCGAACCTGCGGCGGCGGGCTATGCGGTATCAATGCCGCTGGAAAATACGCCGGGTAGTGATTTCGCCTATAATTCCGGGGCAAGCAACATCCTGTCAGCAGCCATCCGTAACCTGAGCGGGTCACGTTCGACCTATCTCAGCCGACCGACAGAGCTTCTGTTCCGTCCGCTTGGCATGAGCAGCGCGGTGATCGAAACCGACCCGGAAGGCTATTTTATCGCCTCAAGCTTCATGCATGCATCCGCACGCGACTGGGCCAAGATCGGTCAGTTGTTCCTGCAAGACGGCGTGTGGGAGGGCGAGCGCCTGCTGCCCGAAGGATGGGTCGGATATTCCACCAGCCCCGCCGCAGAGGATCCGTATGGCCTTTATGGCGCACATTGGTGGATTGATCTACCCGGCAGCCGAAACGAGGATGCCCCCCCCCGTAATGACGTGCCGCAGATCCCCGAAGACGCCTATTTCGCGCTGGGTCATGATGGCCAGTCGCTTACCGTCATTCCGTCCAGAGACCTCGTGGTGGCGCGTTTCGGCGTCACCCGCAATTCCGGCGCCTTCAAGCTGCGTCAGTTCATTGCCGATCTGAGTGCCATTTTCCCGGCGACTTCAGATACCCCGGCGGATGCGCCGATCGGATCGGACGCGACAACGACCGGGGCAAATGACGGCTGATAACCGGAACTTCCGGAACTGGTGCAATCACAAAAGACCTGCCAGATAACCAACCACAGCACCCGCCCCGACCACGGCCCAGACCGGGGCAATTCGCCATTGCAGGATTGCGAAAACCAGAACCACGCACCCAATATCAAAGATATCAAGATTGGAGCCGGTCCAGATCGGATCATACAACACCGCCGCCAAAAGGCCGACCACGGCGGCATTCACCCCCATCAGTCCGGCCCGCATGGACGGGATATGCCGCACACGATCCCAGAACGGCAGAAGCCCCACCACCAATAACCATGCCGGCAGGAAAATCGCGATCAATGTCACAAGGGACGTGGTGGCACTGACCAAAAGCCCCGTACCACCAGACCCGGTATGCAGGGCCGCCCCCAAGTACGCGGCAAAGGTAAAGATCGGACCGGGCACGGCCTGGGTTGCGCCATATCCCGCAAGGAACGTCTCGGCATCAACCCAACCCGGTGTGACCACTGCATTTTGCAACAGGGGCAAAACCACATGCCCGCCACCAAACACAAGCGCACCACTGCGATAAAAGCCGTCAATCACGGCAAAAAGTCCGGTGGGATCGAGCTTTGCCAAAATGGGCAACAGAACAAGCAGAGCAAAAAATGCGCAAAGGGCCGCAACAGCCCCCTTGGCCGAACGTGGCACATGTCCGGGATCAGCATCCGCGCCCACCTTGTCCCGAAGCAGCAAGAAGCCCGCCAGCATCCCGCCAAGGATGACGCCAAACTGGGCCATCACCGTTTCACTGGCAATCATGATAGCCGCGGCCAAGACGGCAAGAATGGCACGTGGAACATCCGGACACAGGCTACGCGCCATGCCAAGCAGTGCATGAAGGACAACCCCGACCGCGACCAGTTTAAGGCCGCGAATGATCCCCTCGACCGTACCAAGATCAAACCCGACAAACGCCATGCCAAGGGCGGCCAACACAATCGCGGATGGCATGGTAAACCCAAGCCAGGCAGCCAACGATCCACGCAAACCACCAAGCGCCATGCCAATGCCCATACCGACCTGCGAACTGGCAGGCCCCGGCACGAACTGGCAAAGTGCCACCAGATCGGCATAGCGCGCATCACTCAGCCATTTGCGGCGCGCAACGAACTCTTCACGGAAATAGCCGATATGCGCAACGGGACCACCAAAACTGGTCAAGCCAAGACGCAGAAAGATCAGGAAGATTTGCCAAATACCAACACTGCCAATAGGCAATGAAGGTGCTGGGTTATCCTTGGAACTTTTTATGGTTTTGTTTTGTGGCGTTGCGTTTGGCATTTGATTGTCCTGCCCTACCCCTGATTTTGCCTGACCATACGCAATCGCACAAAGGCAGCAAAGCCAAAATCGGGGCCACAGCCATTCGTCACAATTCCATAACAAAACCCCGCCTGTGGCGATCTGCCTCAGGCGGGGTTTTGGTTTGATCATTCACGCCTTAGCGGAAGGC
>Ga0207828_100306_pt1 | contig 23269 bp, 17 predicted proteins | sample TtaePargueraPR_11_FD_187276 | JGI IMG/M metagenome (GOLD analysis project Ga0207828, IMG submission 187276) | Aerobic enrichment media microbial communities from Bioluminiscent Bay, La Parguera, Puerto Rico - Tt and P2 (3) (SPAdes) | ecosystem: Environmental > Aquatic > Marine > Unclassified ...
CGGCTGGAGCCGCGTCGCGACCGCCATCGAAGGGCGTGACTTTCTCACCCAAGCCACTCTCGACGGCGGCGGCAATGGCGTCTAACGCGGCATTTGCCTGTTCGCCCTCGGCGGAGAAAATCAGCCACTGGCCGCGGCGCGCACCCAAACCAATCACTTTGGTCAAACTGGCGGCGGAGACGGTAGTGGCGCTGCCCTCTTCCAGGCGCACGTTGATGGGCATGGACTGGACACGAGCGATCTGTACCAGCTGTTTGGCCGGGCGAGCGTGCAGACCGTGGGGGTTCAGAACGCGCACCCGGCGGGTTTGGGTGCTGGCGGTTTCACCGGCCAGTGCCGCCAGTAGCTGAGCACTGTTTTTGCCTAAGAAGCTGTCGCTTTCGCCGTTTTCCAGTACCGCCATCAACTGTTCGAGCAGCGGCAGGTGAGCGTCACCGCTGGCAGCGAGGCAGAACAGCGCATGCACCGGATGACCGCGGTGCTCGAGCGTGCTATCGGCGGGGGTGGCAACGCCTAGCGCGGGTTGGTTTACGCCTTGGGCGCTGCTCGAGAGCCACAGGCCTTTGCCCAGCCACTGGGGCTGGGCGCTCGCCACGGTACCGATAAAGCCATTATCCACGCAGCCGCTTTGACGCAGCCGCGCAGCCGCCGCCAGGGCCAGCTCCTGCGGGTCACGGGCGGGGAAGTTGATACATAGCGTATCGGCATCCAGGCGGGGGGCTAGTGACGGCTTAGAGAGCAGGCGTGCAACATCGGCGGCGGAGCTGGCGCGAGCCAACTCGCTTGCCACGCCGTCGCGGTCGAGGACGTGGGTTAGCTGGCGCAAAATATCCAGGTGTTCGTCGTTTTGTGCCGCTATCGTGACCAGTACGTGAACGGTGTTGCCGTCGTGCCACTGAACCCCCTCAGGGAACTGCAGCACCCGCACGCCGGTACGCTTGACGTGTTGGCGGCTTTCCGGGGTGCCGTGGGGAATCGCAATGGCATTGCCTAAGTACGTTGAGGACTGCGCTTCGCGGGCGTGGAGGCCATCGCGGTACTCGGCCGCCACCAGGCCAGCCTCTGCCAGAGCGTTGGCGGCGCTGTCGAGCGCAGCTTGCCAGTTGTCCGCATGGCGGTCGAGCAAGATGTCATCGGGGCCGAGTGTCAACATAGGGGTCTCCTGTAAACGCGGTCAGGCAACGGCAACGTCTGCGATTGGCGGCGAAAGTGCGCGCATAAAACGTTAGTCGTAGATCGTTGTGGTTAACTGGATGAATCGTGTCACCTGTGTATAGTGGCTATGCTGAATCGATTCACTTTTCGACACAAGGGTTGTCTTTTAAGACTTTGGTCTGAAGAGGGTAAAACGGCTGCTAAACTGCCGTCTTCATCTAGGGAGAAACCAGCATGACACTTGCCGATATTGCCCGGCTTGCCGGGGTTTCGCGCACCACGGCAAGCTATGTAATCAACGGCCAGGCCGAACAGCGGCGTATTAGCCCGGCCACCATCGATAAAGTGATGGCCGTGGTGCGTCAGCACCGCTATCACATCGATCCTCAAGCTGCCGCGCTGCGCCGTGGCGCGAGCCGTTTGATTGGTTTGATCGTGCCGGATTTAGAGAACATCAGCTATGCGCGCCTTGCCAAGCGCCTGGAGCGCGGTGCCCGCGAACGCGGCTACCAACTGCTGGTGGTGAGTTCCGATGACTGCGCGGATAGTGAGCGCGCGCTGGCCTTGGCGCTGCGCGCCCAGCGCTGTGAGGTGCTGATTACCGCCAGCTGTCTGCCAGAGAGCGACACTTTTTATACGGATTTGGCCGACGAAGGCTGGAGCGTCGTTGGGATGGACCGTGGCCTGACACCCGAGCGTTTTGCCAGCGTGGTGAGCAATGACCAAGAGGCGGCTTACGCGCTGACGCGCTCGGTGATGGAGGGCTCAACGCGTCGCATTGCCTGGTTGGATGCCATGCCCGAACTCTCGGTGAGCCGTGAGCGCCGTGCGGGTTTCTTTGCCGCCTTGGAAGACCAGGGGGTTGAGGCGACCACCTTCAGCGGCGAGCGTTACGAGCGGGATGTGGGCGTGGCGCTGGCGCAGCAAGCGTTTGCGGCGGGCGAGGTGGATGCGCTGGTCACCGCCTCTTACGCACTCATGGAGGGCGTCTTCGATGAGCTGCTGGCTCGAGGTGGGATGCCGAGGACACTTCGGTTAGCCACCTTCGGCGATCATCGCCTGTTGGATTTTCTACCCCAGTCGGTCAATTCGGCACGGCAAGATTACGACCGCATCGCCGAGCTGACGCTTCAGTGCGCGCTCGGCGCGATGAACGGAAGTTACCAATGCGGTCAGCAGGTGGTGGCACGCCACCTGCGTACTCGTTAAGCAAGAGGTGCGCGCGGTTATACCGTGCGTGCCTATTATACCGTGCGGGCTTTTGCCCAGGCATTCGCGTCGGGAATCGACATATCGTAGCGTTCGCTCAGGTAGGGCGAGGAGAGTAGAAAGTCAGCACTCGCCGCATTACAGGCCACCGGCACGTTCCACAGCGCCGCCAAACGCAGCAGCGCTTTCACATCCGGGTCGTGAGGCTGCGGTGCAAAGGGGTCCCAGAAGAAGATCAATACGTCGAGCTGCTGCTCGGCGATACGCGCGCCGATCTGCTGGTCGCCGCCCAGCGGCCCGCTCATCAAGCCTTCTACCTCTAGCCCCAGGGCGGTCTTCAGTCGCCCGGCGGTAGTGCCCGTGCCAATCAGCGTGTGCTGGCTCAGCGTCTCCTGCCAGCGCGTCACCCACTCCAACATCTCGGTTTTTTTGCCATCGTGGGCTATCAACGCAATACGCTTGCGCGGTTGCAGCGTGCGCACCGCTTGGCGGGGTGGGCGGGCATCGTTCATGGCATGGCTCTCCTGGTCATTCGCTTGTTATTCATCGTCCGTCGAGACGGTTATTCATTCGGTGTCGACGGCCAGTACTTTCATGGTGTTGGTGCCGCCATGGGCGTTCATGTGGTCGCCGCGAGTAAGAATGACATGCTCGCCTGGGCGTGCCAATCCATGGGCTTTCAGCAGCTTGATGGCTTCCTGGTTCACTTCGGTCGCCTCCATGTGCGTGGTATCGAATGGAAGCGAGACCACGCCGCGGTAGAGCGCCATGCGCCGCTGGGCGATGGGGCTATGGGCCAAGCCTACGATTGGCAGGCCCGACCGGATGCGCGAGGCAATCAGCGGCGTGTAGCCGGTGGAGGTCATGCAGGCAATGGCGCGTACGCCGGTCAGATGGTTGGCGGCGTACATGGCGGAGAGCGCAATGGTTTCATCGATCCGCTCGAAGCCTTCATGGATGCGGTGGCCGGAGGCTTGAGCAATGCGCTCGCGCTCGGCACCCAGGCAGACGCGGTCCATGGCTTCGATGGTTTCCACCGGATAGTCGCCCGCTGCGGTTTCTGCCGAGAGCATGACGGCATCGGTGGCGTCGAGCACGGCGTTGGCTACGTCGAAGACTTCCGCACGGGTGGGGAGTGGCGATTCGATCATCGACTCCATCATTTGGGTGGCGGTGATCACCGCGCGATTCAGCGAACGGGCATGCTTGATAATACGCTTTTGCGTGCCGATCAGCGCCTCATCGCCAATCTCTACGCCCAGGTCGCCGCGAGCGACCATTACCGCTTCCGATGCTTCGATGATGGCGTCCAAGGTGTCGTCGTTGGCGACGGCCTCGGCACGCTCCAATTTCGCCACCAACCCGATCTCTTTGCCCTCGTCACCCAGTAGAGCACGCGCTTCCTGCATGTCGGCGGCGCTGCGTGGGAACGAAACGGCGAGGTAATCCACGCCAATCTCGATGGCGGTTTTCAGGTCTTCTTTATCCTTATCGGTCAGCGCTGGGGCGGAAAGGCCGCCGCCTTGCTTATTGATGCCTTTATTGTTGGACAGCTTGCCGCCCACGTGAACTCGGGTGTGAACTTCTTGCCCAACGATAGACGTGACGTCCAGCACGACGCGACCATCGTCCAGCAGCAGACGGTCGCCGGGGGTGACGTCATCGATGAGCGCTTTGTAGTCGCAGCCGACGCGCTCGCTGCTGCCGCCATTGGCATCTAGTGCCATGTCCAGCACGAACGGTTGACCAACTTCTAGATGAACGGCGCCTTCGGCAAAGCGCGAAATGCGAATTTTAGGGCCCTGCAAGTCGCCGAGGGCGGCGACACTGCGGCCCAGGCGCTGGGCGATCTCGCGGACAGCGTTGAGGCGTTTGCGATGATCATCGGCAGACCCATGGGAGAAGTTGAGGCGCACCACGTCAACGCCTGCTTTTAGCATGGCTTCCAATACCCCAGGGCGGTCGCTGGCTGGGCCAAGCGTGGCGACGATTTTGGTACGGCGTAGGGGAGTCGAGGACGTTGCGCGTGTCATAGGGGCTCCTGGGGGCAGCGTTGCTGAACGTGGCCCGATAAAGGGCGGGTGAATCGTTGATTAAGTATTGGACTACGATAGCCTTTATATAGTAATTTTACTACATATTGGATAGTTATTAGCCTTTAGGGGCGGTTATGGCAGGTTTTAATCGGCCTACAGGTGATTAAATACGTATTTTTAGTAATTTTTTTACTGGATACGCCATCTACGACCACTGCTTGATTGAGGTGCTACCATGACAATAAGAGTTGCCATTAACGGATTTGGACGGATTGGCCGCAACGTACTGCGTGCACTGTATGAAAACGGCTACCGTGATCGCGTTCAGGTCGTTGCGATCAATGATCTGGGTGACCCTTCGCTTAATTCCCATCTACTGCGTCATGATACGGTTCACGGCCACTTCCCCTTCAGTGTCGAGCATGACGCCGAAAGCATCAGCGTAGATGGTGATCGTATTACGATCTCCTCCGAGCGTGATCCGGCCAACCTACCCTGGGCGTCCATGGATATCGATCTCGTCATGGAGTGTACTGGTCTGTTCACCAAGCGCGAGGCGGCTGCCAAGCATATTGCTGCGGGCGCCAAGCGTGTGCTGATCTCAGCTCCCAGCCCGGACGCGGATGCCACCATCGTTTACGGTGTGAATGACGACATCCTCACCGCTGAGCACACCGTGGTGTCCAACGCGTCGTGCACGACGAACTGCCTAGCACCGGTTGCCAAAGCGCTGAACGACGCTGTTGGTATCGAAAACGGCCTGATGACCACGGTTCATGCCTACACCAACGACCAAAACCTGTCGGATGTGTACCACTCCGACCCCTACCGTGCCCGTAGCGCTACCCACTCCATGATTCCGACCAAGACCGGCGCTGCCGCTGCAGTAGGTCTGGTATTACCGGAGCTGGCGGGCAAGTTCGACGGTTTGGCGGTGCGCGTACCGGTGATCAACGTCTCTCTGGTGGATCTGACTTTCACGGCAGGACGTGATACGACCAAAGAGGAGATCAACGAGATCGTCGAGAAAGCCGCCGCGAACTCCCCTGTCCTGGCGGTTAACGCCCAGCCGCTGGTCTCCATCGATTTCAACCACGATGCGCACTCGTCTACCTTTGACGCGAATCACACCCGCGTTAATGGCCGGTTGGTGAAAATCATGGCGTGGTACGACAACGAGTGGGGCTTCTCCAACCGCATGTTGGATACCGCCATCGCCATGCAGAAAACTGCGCAGTAATCCCGCCGTTTAGGGGCTGTCCGCTAAGGACAGGTATCGCCCAACAGCAGCTCGGTCTGGAGCAGCTGTTGGGTCTTGGGTATTCGCCCCAGAATCATTTTGGCCGCGACACGTCCTTTGCCCGCGCTGTCCTGGCGCACGGTCGTCAATCGAGGGGCACGATATTGCCCTTCGGCAATGCCATCGAACCCCGTGATGCGTAACGCCTTCGGCACCTGGATGCCTCGCTGTTCCGCCAGCGTCAGCGCGGTCAGAGCAATCCGATCCGACATGCACAGCAGCAGATCGGGACGCTGCTCTGCTGGCTGATCGAGGATCTCGGTGATCACCGGCGAGCACACATCGAACACGTTCTCCTCGATGTTCCATAGCGGAATGGTATCGGTATCGAACCCGTGTTCACTGAGCGCGGCGTGAAACCCGGCGAGGCGTGCTCGGCTGATCGTGCTGCTGTCGGGAAGCAACGTATGCGCCTTCGTTACTCGGCCATTACAGGGCTCTCTGGTCAGCCGCAGGTTGATGATGGCAGGCCGGGTAGGACGCTGTTTAAGGGCATGCATGGCCATGGCGTAGCTAGCGTCACGGTCATCGATATGCACCGTGGGGCAGCCGTCGATATCGAAGTCGACCGAGACCAGCGGACGCTGCGACGGCAGTTCGTTCAACAGTTTATTGTTGGGCATCAGGCCGTAGACGATGAAGCCATCGGCAATGTTGGCCGAGCCGGGCGGTTGTGATGCGTGCCCCCGGCCTGGAAGCAGCAGCAGGGTATGGCCATGGGCATCCAGGACTTCCGCTACACCGGAAAGAAACTCACTGGCGACGGCATCGTTCAAGCTGTAAGTCAGGCTTTCGGCCAGAATCACCGCCACGATGCTGGAGCGGCCGGTGCGCAGGCTGCGCGCTTTGGCATCGGGGCCGTTATACCCCAGGCGTTTGGCTTCTTTGAGAATGCGATCGCGCAGCAGCGGAGAGAGCTGGTCGGGGCGATTGAAGGCGTTGGAAATCGTCGCAGTAGAAACGCCGAGTTCGAGCGCAAGGTCCTTTAAGGTCATTCGGCGAGGGGTGGTCACGGAGCTTCCTAAACTGGTGAAGAGTATGGGCGGAGAGAGTGCGTGCCGGACGCCTTTACAGCGCAGGCTAATTATTGAATTGTCGCGCACAAGAATAACGGCCTTGACGGTCTGACGACTACCCTCTTTGCAAGGTGCCTCATCCAGCCAAGGCCGTTATGGGTCTTTCTATCCGTGTTTAAGCGGCCGAGCGCGCCTTGGCTAGTGTCAACGCGGCGCCGCTCTCATCGAACAGGTGGACGTGTTCGGTATCCGGTACCAGCGACACCTGCTGGCCCTCTTGCCACTGGCTGGGCGCTTCGCTGCGATGGATGAGCAGCGTCGAGCCCGCTTTCGGCTCCAGATAGACGTAGACCTCGTTGCCCAGGTACTCGACGTTGACGATATCGAAGCAGTTATCGCCTTGAGGCGCTTCCAAGCGAAGGTGCTCGGGCCGCACGCCAAGCGTGAGCGAGGTGCCCTGTGAGTAAGCGTCGCCCGCTTGGGGCAGTGAGACCTCGCCGATGCCCGCTGCTTTGACGCGGCAGCCTTCGGCGGCGCCGCTGATCAGCTCGGCGGGCATAAAATTCATGGTAGGCGAGCCAATGAAGCCCGCGACGAATTGGGTGGCCGGACGCTGGTACAGCTCGTGGGGACTGCCCACTTGCTCCACATGGCCCCGGTTGAGCACTACGATCTTATCCGCCAGGGTCATGGCTTCGACCTGATCGTGGGTCACGTAGATCATGGTAGAGCCAAGACGGTTGTGCAGGCGGGCGATTTCGTTACGCATCTGCACCCGCAGCGAGGCATCCAGGTTGGAGAGCGGCTCGTCGAACAGCAGAATGCGCGGCTCCCGCGCCATGGCACGTCCCATCGCCACGCGCTGGCGCTGGCCGCCAGAGAGGGCTTTGGGTTTGCGGTGCAGCAGCTCTTCCAGCTGCAGGATTTTGGCCGTGCTCATTACCCGCTCGTGAACGGTCTCTTTAGCAGTGTTGGCCAGCTTTAGGCCAAAGGCCATGTTGTCGTAGACGGTCATGTGCGGGTAGAGCGCGTAGGACTGAAACACCATGCCGACGCCGCGCTCGCGGGGGGGTAGGTCGTTCACCACGGTGCCGCCAATGTTCAGGTCGCCATCGGTGATCGATTCGAGCCCTGCAATCAGGCGCAGTAGGGTGGATTTACCGCAGCCGGAGGGACCCACGAACACGACGAACTCGCCGTCGCCAATGGAAAGATCGACGTCTTTGATGATGTGGTCGCGGCCAAATACCTTGTTGACCTTTTCAAGCGTAACACTTGCCATGGTAACTCCTTGCCGACCTCGACCTGAGCGGGTCGGCTATCGTTATTAACTGTTATGGGCGGCGTTTAGGCAACCTGCATAAAGGCGGCTTGGTACGCGGGCAGCGTGAGTGTGCTGCCGTCTCGCGTGGCGGTAAAATGGGCGACCGGCAAGTCGCTGGCGACCTCCACGGGCAGGGTGGTTTGCTGCTCTTGCCCGGTCAGGTTGAAAACACATAGCAAGATCTCGTCGCCTTTTTGACGGGTAAAGCCGAGCAGGTCGTCACCGACGTCGACCAACGATAAATCGCCATCGAAGAGGGCGGGGTGGCGGCGGCGGAACGCCAGCAGGGCGCGTACGGTATTGAGTGTGGCGTTGGGGTCGTCTTGCTGGCGGCTCACCGCCAAATCCAAGTGACGAGCTTCCATGGGCAGCCACGGCTCTACTGGCGAGAAGCCACCCTGATCGCCGTCGGTCCAGGGCATGGGCGTGCGGCAGCCGTCGCGGCCTTTGAACTCGGGCCACAGCACTTTGCCGTAGGGGTCTTGAATGCGCTCGAAGGGCACGTCGGCTTCCGGCAGGCCCAGCTCTTCGCCTTGGTACAGGCACACGCTGCCGCGCAGTGAGAACAGCATGGCCAGCATCACTTTTGGGTAGGCGTGGGGGTCTTCCTCAGCGCCCCAGCGGGTCGCACTGCGCACCACGTCGTGGTTGGACGTGGCCCAGCAAGGCCAGGCGTCGCCCGCCAAGCGTTGGAAGCGTTCGATCACTTCGCGCAGGTAGCTGGCGGAGTGGGGCATGTTGAGCAGGTCGAAGGTGTACGCCATGTGCAGCTTATCGCCACCGGCAGTGTATTCGGCCATGCGTTCTAGCGGATTATCGTCGCCAATCTCACCCACGGTGGTGGTGCCGGGGTACTCATCCATCAGCGCACGCAGGTCTTTGAGGAAGTCCAGATTTTCCGGCCGGCTGAGGTCGTAGACATGGCGCTGCCAGGTGTAGGGGTTCGCTTCCGGTGCCCCCAGGGTTTTGGCTTCGCCTGTCGGTACCGGCGGGTTGTCCCGCAGTTCGGCGTCGTGGAAGTAGAAGTTGACCGTATCCAAGCGGAAGCCGTCTACGCCCAAATCCAGCCAGAAACGCATGTTGTCGAGCTGCGCCTGACGGGCTTCCGGGTGGTGGAAGTTCACGTCCGGCTGGCTGGTCAGGAAGTTGTGCAGATAGTACTGCTGTCGCCGGGAGTCGAAGGTCCACGCCGAGCCGCCAAAAATCGACAGCCAGTTGTTGGGCGGCGTGCCGTCGGGTTTCGGGTCGGCCCATACGAACCAGTCGGCTTTAGGATTGGTGCGATCCTGGCGGCTTTCCTGGAACCAGGGGTGCTGATCGGAGGTATGGCTGATCACTTGGTCGATCATCACTTTCAAGCCCAGCGAGTGAGCTTTTTCCAGCAGCGCCTTGAAGTCTTCCAGCGTGCCGAACATGGGGTCTACGTCGCGGTAGTCACTCACGTCATAGCCGAAGTCGAGCATCGGCGAGGTGAAAAAGGGCGATAGCCAGATGCCGTCCACGTTGAGGGAAGCCACGTAATCCAGCTTTTCGGTAATGCCGTTCAGATCGCCTACGCCGTCGCCGCGGCTGTCCAAGAAGCTACGCGGATAGATTTGATAAATAACGCCGCCGCGCCACCACATCATGTTGTCTTGCATTACTGTGTTCCTTAAAAACGGTTGCTGAGTTTGATCAGCGAATTCATGGGTCCATGGTGTGAAGACGGTTAGCCCTTCACGGCACCCGCGGTTAGGCCGGACACGATGCGGCGCTGGAAAATGATGACCAGAATCACCAGCGGTACGGTGACCACGACGGAAGCTGCCATGATCGGCCCCCAGGGCAATTCGTAGGCACTACCGCCTGACAGAAGGGCAATCGCGACCGGCACCGTGCGCTGCGCATCGGTCAGTGTGAAGGTCAGTGCGAACAGAAACTCGTTCCAGGCGGCGATGAATGCGAGCAGGCCCGTGGTCGCCATGGCGGGCCACATCAGCGGCAGAAATACCTTGGTGATGGTCACCCAGGGCGTTGCCCCATCCATGATCGCCGCCTCTTCCAGCTCCATGGGGAGCTGCTTCATGAAGGTGGTGAGCACCCACACCGTAAAGGGCAGGGTAAAGATGGTGTAGCTGAGAATGAGGCCTGCCGGGTTGTTGTAGAGGTTCAGCGCGCGAATCACTTCGAACAGCCCAGAGAGAACGGCCACTTGAGGGAACATCGACACGCCGAGAATGACCAGCAGCACGGTGGAGCGGCCGCGAAAGCGTACCCGACCCAGCGCGTAAGAAGCGGTGATGCCTAGCAGCAGCGCGATGAATACCACGCTGAACGCGACGATGATCGAGTTGAAGATCGCCCTCACGAAGCTCGATTGGCTAAAGATCTGTGCGTAGTTGTCCAGATTCCAGGTCGAGGGCCATAGCTCCACGCGGAACAGGTCGCTGGAGGGTTTTACCGAGGTAATGACGGCGTAGTAGAACGGGAAGACCGCGTACACCATGATGACGGCAATCAGTGCCCAGAACCCGACGCGTTTCGCTACTTTGGCTAACTGACGGCTGTTCATCAGTCACCTCCCAATTGAATCTGTTTGCGGCCAAGGTAGAGATAAGCCACGGTGGCCAGCGCGATGATCAAGAACAGCAGCGTGGATGCGGCGCTGCCGTAGCCGACGTCCTGAAACTCGACGAGCTGCTGGCGCGCGTAGACCGACATCGACATCGTGCTGGTGGAGTTGGAGGTCAACACGTAGATCACGTCGAAGACCCGCAGGGCATCCAGCAGGCGGAAGATGACCGCCACCATCAGCGCCGGGGTAATCAGCGGTAGCGTGACCTTGAAGAACACGCGCACCGGATGAATGCCATCCACCTCGGCGGCTTCGTAGCAATCTTTGGGCAGCATCTGCAGCGCGGCCAGGACCAACAGAGCCACGAAGGGAATCGTTTTCCACACGTCGACCATGATCACCGCCCACATGGAGTAGGTGGCGCTCGCGGTCCAAGCGATGGGGTTATCAATAATACCGACCATCATCAGCAGGTGGTTGATGATGCCGAACTGGTCGTTGAGCATCCACGCCCACATCTGAGCCGACACGATGGTAGGAATGGCCCAGGGAATCAGCACGGCCGCCCGAACGATCACGCGGCCTTTGAATTCTGCGTTCAAAATCAGTGCGACGATGACGCCGAAAACGACTTCCAGCGATACCGACACCACCGAGAAGTAAACCGTGTTCCACACGGACTGCCACCACACTGGGTCCGCCAGCACGCCAAACCAGCGGCCGTTGTCGTAGACCAGGTAGTTTTCGAAACCGATCAGATTCGCCGAGCCCAAATCGGAGAGCGACGCATCGGTAAAACTCAGGAAAAACGTACGTAGTAACGGCCAGCCCGCCACCAGCGTGAGGGCAATCAGCATGGGGGCTAAGAACAGCCACGCCGCCTTGACGCGTTGGCGGCGGACCTTGGTACCCCGTTGCCGCCGCGCTGGCGTGGCGGAACGCGCCCCGAGGGGCGCGTTTTGGTGAGAGTGGTGAGAAGAGCTCGACATAGGTGTCTCCGCGTTTACCAGTTGCGACGCTTCAGGCGCAGCAATTCGCCTTCAAGGTCGGCGACGGCTTGAGCGCCATCTTTGGTGCCGGACAGCACGTCATGAGAGGTGCTGAAGAACGCGTTGCTGACACGGCCATAGGCATCGCCCGTGGGGGCAGAGGGGCGGGCCACCGCGTTGGTGAACGTATCGTAAAGCGTGCCGAAGAAGGGCACGGCATCCAGCACTTCCTGGTCTTGGTAGAGCGAATCGATCGTCGGGTTGTAAGAGGCTTGAATGGCGCGGCGCTTCTGCTCTTCTTCACCGGTCAGGTAAGCCACCAAATCCGCCGCAATGTCAGGATGCTCGCTGTAGCGCGACACGGCCAGGTTCCAGCCGCCCAGGCCCGCAGCGCTTTGGCCCTCTTCACCGCCAGCAGGCAGCTGCACGACGCCTACTTTGCCGCGCACGTCGCTATCGTCACTCTGGGCCAGTGACCACGCGTAGGGCCAGTTGCGCATGAAGATGGCATTGCCGCCCTGGAAAACACCCCGTGCTTCCTCTTCGGTGTAGTTCAGCACGCCTTCCGGGGAGATGTCGCCGATCCAAGAGGCGGCCAGATCCAACGCTTGGGCAGCGCGCTCGTTGTTGATGGTCACTTCGCCTTCGTTATCGACCACGGTGCCGCCGCCAAAGCTGGCAACCCACTCGAGGGCGTTGACGGTCAGGCCTTCGTAGGCGCGGCCTTGGAACACGAAGCCCTGCATACGGTCGTTGCCCGCTTCACGCTCGGCGTTTTGAATATCGCGCGCAGTGTCGGTGAGCGCTTGCCAAGTGGTGGGCACCTCGTGGCCATGCTTTTCCAACAGGTCTTCGCGGTAGTAAAGCACCCCCGCATCGGTAAACCACGGCATGGCGACTAGGCGGTCATCGATGGTGTTATTGGTCACGATGGTGTCGAAGTGACCGGCTGCGGCGTCTTCGCCCAGTACTTCGCGCAGGTCGAGTAGGTGGTTGGCCAGCAGGCCGGGCCATACCACGTCAATCTGCATCACATCGATATCGCTGGAGTTGGCGGAGAGAATTTGTTGATAGAGAGACAGGCGCTCAGTGGACGAGTTGGGCGTTGAAACCACATCGACGCTGTGGCCGGTTTTCTCTTCCCAAGCGCGTACGCCTTCTTGGCAAAGGGTCAACTCTGCACCAACCGCACCACAAGAAATCGTCAGTTCGACCGCCTGGGCAGACCCGGTGGTACTGGCAAGACTGGCCAAAGCGATAGCTGAAGTGAGTAGTGTCTTTTTCATTACGGCGTTCCTCGGCGTTTATTGTTGTGGGTGATGGGGTATCAATGCGCTTATAGCGCCTACTTAAACGATTAAGTGCGCTGCCAGTTAGCCGTCTGTCGTCGTGAAGTTCAATAGCGACTTTTGTCTAATCTATTTCAATTCGGTTTCTCTAAGATAAATAGTGCTTTAGACATTGGTCGATAATTAGTAAAAGCTTGTTGGTTTACGAGCTCTTAATCGATTAAGTTTCACTTGTCACTCTATCTTCACACAACACGAAAGTTGCTTTGCAACACGTTGGTTAAAATCGCCTCATTGCGCGGCCGACACAGGGTCCGGCGGTTAGCAGTTATGGCACGGGTGGCTGCACTGAAACGCTGGCTTTTTTACACCGGTTTTGGGGCCGGTGAGCAAAAAGTAGGAACCAAACGGGTTCGGGCGTTCGGGATATAAAACAATAGGATTTAACTCTGGGGTTGAACAACAATGCATAAAACGACATTCAAAACACCGTTAGCCATGGCCGTTGCTGCGGCGAGTCTTGCTCTTTGTGGTGCCGCTAACGCCGATATGACGTTGGAAGAGCGTTTTGCCGAGTTGGAAGCGCGTATTGCGGCTGCCGAGCAGCGGGCAGAGGCGGCCGAGCGTCGCGCAGAGCTGGCCGAGCAGGCCCGCGATATAGCCCCGGCTTCCAGCGCTCCGGCCGCTGCCACCACCGATGCCGACATCGAAGAGCGTCTGGCCCGCGTCGAGCGCCAAGCCAGCGGTGAAGAGGGCTTTTCGTTTAACGTTTACGCCCGCTCTGGCCTGCTGATTGGTGAAAATGGCAAAAGTGCACCGGGTGGCCCGTACCTGACGCCCGCCGGTGGTAACGGTGGGGCGGTGGGGCGTTTGGGCAACGAGCCGGACACCTACTCTGAAGCGATCCTGAACTACCGCATGCAGTTCGATAACGGCGCCAAAGCCCGCTACACCACCATGCTGGCCCATGGCACCAACTCCAGCAATGACTGGGTGGGCGATGACACCAACCTGAACGTGCGACAGGTGTACGCAGAGTTCAGCGATTTGCCTAGCTTTACAGGGGCCTTCGAGAACGCCTCGATCTGGGCGGGTAAGCGCTTCGATCGTAACAACTTCGACATTCACTGGCTCGACAGCGACGTGGTCTTCCTGGCCGGTACCGGCGGCGGTGTGTATGACGTCCAGCTGGCGGAGAACTGGAAAACCAACTTCTCGCTCTATGGTCGCAGCTTCAGCGACTTCCCGGTCGTCAACCGTGAAAACCCCGGTTTGGACGGCGAAAACAGCGATACCGACAACCTTGTCCTGACCTCCAACAACTACTTCGGTAACTGGCAGGTGATGGTCAACGGCATGTCCGCTGCCGATAACGACGAGCGCGACATCGGCGTGGACCAAACCGCTGCCGATACCGGTTGGCACACCATGGTGGCCTACCACGGTGATAGCTTCTTTGGGTTGGGCGACGGTAACTTCAAGGCCGCCGTACTGCACGGCCAAGGCCTGGGTGCCGAGGTGAAAGGCTTGGGTAGCAACGGCGACTTGACCGATGATGCCAGCGCCACGCGCCTTGCCCTCTACGGCACGACCTACATTGCCCCGCAGTGGCGCATTGCGCCGGCCATCCTGGCGGAAACCAGCGACGACCGTTTTGCTAGTGGCGATAGCTATGATTGGGCCACGCTGAACGTTCGCCTGGCGAACGAAATCAACCAAAACTTCGAAATGCAGTACGAAGCCAGCTACCAGTGGATGGACTTCGAGCCGCAGGGTTACAGCGGCCGCAATGCGGTGGACGGCGACTACATGAAGTTCACCATCGCCCCGACCTTCAAGCCGGAAGTGGGCGGGTTCTGGAAGCGTCCTGAAATCCGTCTGTTCACCACCTACAGCGACTGGGATGAGAGCCTGAATAGCTACGGTGCTAGCTCTCTGGGCAGCGACGGCTTCACAGGTGGTGAGTTCACCTTCGGTGTCCAAACCGAAGTATGGTTCTAGGGGAGTACCGCTCGCTAGCAAGACTGCTTTCGATCTCATGGCGGCATGAGCGCCATCTGCCCATGCCGGTTGCCCGCGACTCGTCGCGGGCTTTTTATTGTCCAAATAAGTAGCCTAAGTCATAGACGAGGACGTTGGTAGACACATAGGAGAGGGCCATGCCGCTGCTACAAGAAAAGCTTACCGCACCGACGTTGCCACTGGGCGTCGTGGCAAGGCCGCGCCTCAATGATGCCTTTTCATTGAACGAGCGCGTGCGCCTGCTTCTCGTTCAAGCCCCGTCGGGCTACGGAAAGACCACGCTACTGGCAGAACGCCTACCCGCCCTGGAGCAAGACGCCGCTTGGCTGCGCCTGGACCAGCGCGACAATCGGCCCGAGCGCTTTTTACGCTACTGGCAAGCCGCCATCGATACGCTGTTACGTGAGGATGCGCCGCTGTCGCCTTTGTCCGAGGAGGCGGAGTGCGTGGAGCAGCTAGAGCGCTGGCTGGGCGAGCTGCCGAAGCAGCGGACGGCTTGTCGGCTGGTCGTGGATGAGTTCGAGCACCTGACGCACCCCGATATTCTGGCGGGGCTCGCCCACTGGCTGCGTCATCAGCCGCCCTGGCTGACCCTGACCCTGGCCAGTCGCTCCCGGCCTGCGCTGGGCCTTGCCAGCCTGCGGCTGCGCGGCGAACTCGAAGAGATCGACCTTAGCGCCCTGGCCTTCGATAGCGAAGAGGCGCAAACCCTCTGCGCCGAGCAGCTCAGTTTTCCGCCTACTCGGGTGAGCCTGGAGCGGGCGCTGCGCCGCAGCGGCGGCTGGGTGATGGCCCTGAACTGGCTGGTGGAGCGTACGACGACTCGCGCCGGATTCGATGCGCTGGTCGAGCGGCTAAACGGCGGTCATCCCGATTTTGTGGCCTGGTTCGATGAACGGCTGGCCGAGGCGCTGCCCCCTGAGGAGCGAGAGCTACTACTGCAGCTCGGTGTGCTGGAGCGCTTTTCCCCAGAATTGATGGCGCGCCTACTGGAGGGCGAGCGGCTTACCCAGCGGCTCGATGCCTTCGAGCAAGCGGGGCTATTCATCGAGCGGCCCGACCCCCACGCCCAGTGGTACCGCTTTCAACGGCTGTTCGGGGAGTACCTGCGCCACCGTCGCCACGAGCTTAGCCTTGCCACCCAGCGCACCCTGCACCAGCGGGCCAGCCAAGCCTGGCTGGCACTCAACGACCCGATCATGGCGCTGCGCCAAGCCATTTTGGCGGAATCGCCCGAGGAGGTGGCCAGTCTACTGGTCGCGCAAGGGCCCGCGCTGTTGGCCAGCGGGGCCTACGCGCTGCTGGCTCAAGGCCTCGGGCTGCTGGGGGAGCCGCACATCTCGACACGCCCAGAGCTGGCGCTGCTCTACGGCTGGGTCTCCCATGCGCAGTTCCAGTTCGATATCACCGCACGGGTCATCCAATGGATCGAAGCGCAGCTGGAGGCCCCAGAGTGGCAGCGGCTGACTGCCGAGTTTGCCACCCTGCGCGCCCAATTAGCGATCAATCAGGGCAACGCCGAGCGCGCTGCGCCGCTCGCTGAACAGGCGCTGGCCGTGCCCGCCCGCTATTTAGCCTCCACCCCGCTGACCGCGACCGCCATCTTGAGCGAGGCGCGTTTCGTGCTGGGCTATCTGGACGAGTCGCTGCAAGGGGTGCGCGAGGTGGAGCGTCTGGCACGCCAGCGAGAAGATCACCAGCTACTGCTGTGGTCATTCTGCCATCAGTCGGAAACGCTGGTGGCCCAGGGGCGCTTGCAGGCCGCTTACGATATTCAAGAGCGCGCTTTTGCCCATCTGGAGCGGGCAGAGCTCGAGCACCTGCCCGTGGCGGAGTTTCTCTACCGGATTCGCAGCCAGGTGCTTTGGGAGTGGCACCGCCTGGATGAAGCCGAGCAGGCCGCGCTCAAAGGCATTGCCGTGCTCGACAACCAGGGCGAGCGCTGGACGCTGCAGTGCCACATTCAACTGGGCAAAATTGCCCAGAGCCGTGGCGATCAGGCTCAGTGCGCTGATCATATTCGGCGGCTGCGTAAAATCCTGGCCGAAGGCGATTACCATATCGACTGGGTGGCCAATGCCCACGCCACGCTGCTGGCCTGGTGGCACTCCACGCAAGACCTCGACGCGGTAGAGCGCTGGCGTCAGGAAGCGCCCGCCCCCATCACCGACGGGGCCACCAACCACTTTGCGCAGTGTAACGTACGCAATCACGCCCGGGCGCTCACGCTGCTGGGCCGCTTTGATGAGGCCCGCGCGCTGTTGGAAGCGCTCGAAGTCCATACTCAAAGACTTGGGCTGGTCACCGATGCCAATCGCAACCAGCTCTGCCTCGCGGCCGCTGCGTGGTCGGCTGGCCAGGAGGCGCAAGCCCGTCACCACATGCATCAAGCGCTCAGTTTGGCGTCTCGCACGGCGTTGATAGGCAGCTTTTTGCGCATGGGCAAACCGTTGGGAGATCTGCTGTCGGGCGTATTGACGGACGGTCCGCTTTCAGCGCTGGAGCAGGCGAGGGCAGAGCGGCTGCTGGCGCTGGCGGGTCAGCAGAAAGATTTTGGAAGCGCCCGACGCTTGATGCTGGATGAAACGGTGATCGCCGATATTGTCGCAAGACCTGACGTGCCGGAGCTGATTCGCACCTCGCCGCTCACCCGACGCGAATGGCAAATCCTGGGGTTGATCCACGCCGGGCTCTCCAATGAGCAGATTGCCGAACAGCTCTCGGTGGCGCCGACGACCATCAAGACCCATATCCGCAGCCTTTACCAAAAGCAGAACATTCGCCGCCGAGACGAAGCCATTGCGCTGGCAGGGCAACTCATGGCGCATATTCAGGGGGAGTGAGGCGCCGTGTGATCACTCCTCCCCGGGCCTACGCCTGGCATGCCCAGTGGGGGAGGATTCTATCAAGCGGCGTAGCCTGCATCATGCCGAGCATGGGCCATCTCTCTATTCATCGAGATACCGACGGCAATAACAAGGATAAGGATCATGATGCAGACACCTTCTACTTCTCACTACGTTGGCAGCCAAGGGGCCGACTGGTGGCGCGGCGCGGTGATTTACCAAATCTACCCGCGCAGTTTCATGGACAGTCACGGCGACGGCATTGGCGATTTGCAAGGCGTGATCGACAAGCTCGACTACATCGCGTCATTAAACGTCGATGCGATTTGGCTGTCGCCGTTTTTTACCTCGCCGATGAAAGATTTCGGCTACGACATCAGCAACTACCGCGATGTCGACCCCATGTTCGGCACGCTGGACGACTTCGACCGCCTGGTCGAAGCGGCCCACGCGCGGGGGCTGAAAGTGACGATCGATCAGGTGATGTCCCACACCTCCGACCAGCACGCCTGGTTCGAAGAGAGCCGCCAAAGCCGCGACAACCCAAAAGCCGACTGGTACGTATGGGCCGACCCCAAACCCGACGGCGCGCCGCCCACCAACTGGCAGTCGGTATTCGGCGGCAGCGCCTGGCAGTGGGATACCCGCCGCTGCCAGTATTACCTGCACAACTTCCTGGCCAGTCAGCCGGATCTCAACTTCCGCACTCCTGCGGTGGTCGACGCCATGCTGGAAGAGGTGCGCTTCTGGTTGGAGCGCGGCGTGGATGGCTTCCGGCTGGATGCGGTGAATTTCTGCACCCACGGCGAGTTAAAAGACAATCCGCCGCGCCAGGAAATCACCGAGAGCTTCCTAGGCGTTCGCCCTGACAACCCCTACGGCTATCAGCTCCACCATTACGACAAGACTCAGCCGGAAAATCTCGTTTTCCTGGAGCGGCTGCGGGCACTGTTGGATGAGTATCCCGGCACCACCAGCGTGGGCGAAGTGGGAGATGACGACGCGCTCGGCGTGATGGCGGAGTACTCCCAGGGCGGTAAGCGACTGCACATGTGCTACTCGTTCAACCTGCTGACCGATAAAGCCGACCCCGGCTACTTGCACGAAACGCTCACCGAGATGGAAGCGCGCATTGGCGATGGCTGGCCCTGCTGGGCGCTGGGCAACCACGACGTAACGCGACTGGCCACCCGCTGGCAGGCGGAAGGGCAGCTCGATAAGCTGCGCCTCTATTTGGTGTTCCTGTTCAGCCAGCGGGGCAGTGTATGCCTCTACCAGGGCGAAGAGCTGGGGCTACCCGAGGCGGAGCTGACGTTCGAGCAGCTCGTCGATCCGGCGGGCATCACCTTCTGGCCCGCCTATAAAGGTCGCGATGGCTGCCGCACCCCGCACCCCTGGCAGGCGGACGCTCGCCATGCGGGCTTTAGCAGCGCTACCCCCTGGCTGCCGGTGCCCGATTCCCACGCAAGTTTGGCGGTGGACCAGCAAGAGCAGGATGCCGATTCGCTGCTCAATGCCTACCGCGCGTTTTTAGCCTTCCGCCGCACGCAGCCTGCGCTGGTGAAAGGCGACGTGGACTACCATCCGGTACGCGACGAGGTGCTCTGTTTGGAGCGCACCCATCAGCAAACTCGCCTGCTGGTGGCGCTGAACTTTAGCGATCAAACCGTGACCCGCTCGGCTCCCGAGGGCGCTGAAGCACTGGAGGGTGCACCTAAGTGGCTAAACGACGAGTGGCAGGCAGGTACGCTGACACTGCCGCCGTTTGGGGTGGCGATTGCCCGCTGCCCGCACACTCAGGAGGAAGCACCATGGGACGTTTGACGCTTAGCGGCATCGGTAAGTCTTTCGATGGTATTGAAATCTCACGGGATATCGACCTCACCATCGAAGACGGCGAGTTCGTCGTTTTCGTGGGCCCCTCCGGCTGCGGTAAATCCACGCTACTCCGCATGATTGCAGGCTTGGAAGACATCACCACCGGGGATATGCAGCTCGATGGCCAGCGGATCAACGAGATACCGCCCCAGGAGCGGGACATCGGCATGGTGTTCCAATCCTACGCGCTCTACCCGCACATGAGCGTGGCGGAGAACATGGCCTTTGGCTTGAAGCTGGCGCGTACCGACAAGGCGGAGATCCGTCGCCGCGTGGAGCACGCCGCCGAGATGCTGCATCTCACCGACCTTCTGGAGCGCAAGCCCAAAGACCTCTCCGGCGGCCAGCGCCAGCGGGTGGCCATTGGCCGCACCCTGGTCAAAGAGCCTGCCGTGTTTCTGTTCGACGAGCCGCTCTCCAATCTGGATGCCGCGCTGCGCGTGGATATGCGGGTACAGATCGCCGCGCTGCACAAGCGCCTGAACGCCACCATGATCTACGTCACCCACGATCAGGTGGAGGCGATGACCCTGGCCGACCGTATCGTGCTGCTCTCGAAAGGACGTATTGCCCAGGTAGGCGCGCCGCTGTCGCTGTATCACTTTCCTACCACCCTGGAAGTCGCCGAGTTCATCGGCTCGCCGCGGATCAATACGCTGCCGGTAACGGTGGTCGACCCCGGCGAGCGTCAGACCGTGGTGCGCCTGCATAGCGGTGAAACGTTGCCGGTGGCGGTCAACGGTCATCAGCTTCAGGCAGGCGATAGGGCCACCCTGGGACTGCGGGCCGAGGATTTCGTGGCGGCTGAGCAAGCCGACGCCACGTTGAGCGCTACGCTGATGGTGGCCGAAAAGCTGGGCTATGAAACCCTCGCCCACTGGCAGTTGGCGGGCATCGATACCCCCGTGACCCAGCGGCTGGATGGCCTGACACGGCTGGAAGAGGGCCAGGTTTCGCGCTTGGGAATCGCTGGCCAGCGCTGCCACCTGTTCGATGCCGACGGTAATGCCTGTCCGCGCCAGGTCACGGTGGATGGGGTGAGCCGTTAATTTTTAAACACTCAAACTTTTTTTCAAAAAGAGTGCATCCAATCGGTCTCCTTGTGTGTATCCCCTATACAGCCGCTACTCAAAGCGGTTGAACAAAACCCCAAGGAGACTGAAATGACCATCCAACACATGACGCGTGCGACGCTCGCCGCTACCTTGATTGCATCCTTCAGTCACGCCGCGTTGGCGGACATGCCCCCCGCCGACGTCCAAGTACCGGACGGCAACACCGTCGCTCTCGAAACCGTCGGCGTGGGTGCGATTACCTACATGTGTGAAGCCAAGGACGACGGCACCATGGGCTGGGTATTTAAAGGCCCACACGCTGCACTGAACGACAGCGAAGGCACCCAGGTCGGCAGCTACTACGGCCCGCCCGCCACTTGGGAAGCCCTGGACGGTTCTAAAATTACCGGCACTCAGCTAGCCGTGGCGCCGAATGGCGATGGCAACATTCCGCTGCAGCTCGTCGAAGCCAACCCGGCGGAAGGCGAAGGCGCCATGAGCGGTGTGAGCTACATCCAGCGCTTGAACACCCAAGGTGGCGTTGCCCCTGACGTTGCCTGCGACGAGGGCCACGACGGCGCCACTGCGGTCGTCACCTATCAAGCCGACTACATCTTCTGGACCGCGAACTAAGCGTTCCAACACGGGCTTACATTTATTAAGCTTCGTAAGGCTAGGGACTCGTCACCAGGCTCCCTAGCCGTTATGCTCCTGGCAGTGCGACGACCGATGCGGCGCGTTACCAGGGAGCGAAGATGTGTCTGAACGTGACATGCCTGAAACAGGTAAGGCTAACACCATTAGCACCGATAACGGCCACGTAAGGCCCGCTCAAGAATTCGATTACGCTGATGCGCTCGCCCGCTGTGCCCGGGGGGAGCACGCAGCGCTGCAACGGCTCTATCAACAGGAAGGCGCCAAGCTGCTGGGTGTCGTGCTGCGCATCGTGAAGGATCGAGGCATGGCAGAAGATATCGTTCACGATGCCTGCCTGAACATTTGGCAGCGCGCGGACAGCTTCGACCCGCAAAAAGGGGCAGCCCGCACTTGGATCTTCAGCATTGCCCGCCACTTGGCGCTGAATGCCATCCGCGGCCGTGACCGCGAAGTGAGCGTCGACCTGAACGACCCCCACGAACTCGATGACGACGATACCTTCCAGCAGGCGTCGCAAGTGACGGACGCCTTCGATTGGCAAACCGGCCAACGGATGGACGAGTGCCTGCAGCAGTTGGAAACCGAACGTCGTAACTGCGTGCTACATGCCTATGTGGATGGCTTGAGCCACGCAGAGATTGCGGCGCACACGGGCGCGCCGCTAGGTACGGTCAAAGCCTGGATCAAGCGCAGCCTGCTTCGCTTACGGGAGTGTATGGCATGAGCCCTTCGAACGAACCCGATGATCTTCATGTCCTGGCCGGTGAGTACGTGCTAGGCACGCTGCCCCTAGCCGAGCGTGAAGCCTTTGAGGCGCGTTTAGCCAACGACCCTGAGCTGCAAAAAGCGGTGGCGGCATGGGAAGAGCGCTTTTTCCCCTACACCGCGATGGTGGAGCCGGTCACGCCTTCCGACTATCTCTGGCCGCGCATCGAGCGCAGTCTCAAAGCCTCCGCTACCCGTGCCCCGTCATCCGTGCCCACACGCGCTCCCAGGCCGAATGGACCACGCCGCCGCTTGATGCAGAGCCTGCCGTTTTGGCGAGGGGTGGCAGGGGCAGGATTAGCGGCTGCGCTGGCCATGGGCGTGTTGCTGACCAACGTGACGACCGCACCCGCAACGCCAGAGTACATGGTGGTGCTGCTCGCACCGCAAACTCAGTCGGCGGGGTGGGTGGTGCAGGCCGCGAATCGCCAGGAGATCCAGCTAATTCCTTTGGGCACCTTCGAGGTACCGGAGGGCAAAGCGCTGGAGTTCTGGACCAAAGCCGATGATTGGCAAGCGCCCGTCTCGCTGGGGCTCGTCGAGCCGGGGCAACCGCTGCGCCTGCGGTTGGATCAGCTGCCGCCGCTGCAAGATAATCAGCTATTCGAGCTGACGCTGGAAGATGACACTGGCTCGCCCACCGGGCTGCCCACTGGTCCGATTGAGTTCATTGGCCGCGCGGTCGAAATCTAACGTCGCCAGCCGCTGTTAAAAAAAGCTCAACCCGACCTGGAATAAGCGCTCCACGTCGCGAATACGCCGCTTGTCGATCACGAACAGAATCACGTGGTCGCCGCTCTCCACCTTCACATCGCCGTGGGCAATCAGCACCTCTTTGCCGCGTACGATGGCGCCGATGGTGGTGCCCTCGGGCAAGTCGATATCGGCGATGGTGCGGCCCACGACCTTCGACGACTGCTTATCGCCGTGGGCAATCGCCTCGATCGCCTCTGCCGCGCCCCGGCGCAGCGAGTGGACGTTGACGATATCGCCCCGGCGTACGTGGGTCAGCAGGCTGCCGATGGTGGCCTGTTGGGGGGAGATGGCGATGTCGATATCGCCACCCTGCACCAAATCCACGTAGGCCGCGTTGTTGATCAGCGTGAGGACCTTCTTCGCTCCCAGCCGTTTGGCCAGCAGCGACGACATGATGTTCACTTCGTCGTCGTTGGTC